>ENA-UOYA01001107-UOYA01001107.1-activated-sludge-metagenome-genome-assembly--contig:-NODE-1107-length-30427-cov-5.550540_pt1 | contig 30427 bp, 29 predicted proteins | sample MGYA00238163_ERZ764804 | MGnify/ENA primary metagenome ERZ764804 (study PRJEB28919, sample SAMN05720223) | activated sludge metagenome | isolation source: Anaerobic digester | place: Hong Kong... | reverse complement strand
CGTCAATTCCAGACCCCGCAAGATTTAAAAAACATTTTCATGCGTCAGCTCTGAGTGGCATGAGAGGTTGTTGACATTAAAAAACGGAAGTGCTAGAATTACTTTGCGCTATTTTTAAAACACATGCCCGAGTGGCGGAACTGGCAGACGCACAGGACTTAAAATCCTGCGAGCTTCGCGGCTCGTACCGGTTCGATTCCGGTCTCGGGCACCATAGATTTACAAGGGCTGCGGGGGTGGATTTTATTTCCACCCCTGACCTTTTAGGAACGAGTCCTGTGTGTCTGAAAGACCTCTCGGAAACACACAGGACTCAAGCCCCTTATCTGAAGGAACACCGCTAAACCGCCACACCTGGGGAGACAGGTTAGAAATGTATGGTAAACGTCTTGAGGCAAAAATTCGCCCCTATGACCTACGCCATTATGAGAAGCCGATGATTATGTTACGTGTTAATTAAAACATCCCCGTAAAACAGCATAAAATCAGCCTTTTAAATTTAATCACTTCCCATAATCATTCATAATTAGTTCATTACCAAAGAAAGGAGCTAATTATGGATACTGAAAAAAATATACGAAAAATGATCGAGCAGGTACTTGATGAATTAAAAAGTCAAGGTTACAGTAAAAACTGCATCCAACGGTATGTAGCCAGTTACAGAGGTCTGCTGGCATATGCCGACGGCCATGGAATCAGTGAATACAGCGAAGCCGTAGGCCTGGATTACATGTTTGACCAGTTCGGATACAAACTGGAAGGTTTCTTCGGCAATCTTCCACAACCCGTGAGCAATACGCTTCACCATCTACTGGTTCTCTGGCATTACCAGCATTATTCAACGGTTGAATTCATTACACGTGGACAGAAGAAGGCCTTCCAATGCCCGGAAAATTACCAGAAAGAATACGAGGCATTCCACAAAGCACCCTATGGTGCTTTTAAAATGTCAAATGGAATGCAGCACATCCTGTGGAAATACATGAGGTTTGCCGGTCTCGAGATTCCCCGGAACGAACACTGCGGTCTGCACTCCCTCCGGAGCACGCTTGCCAGAACCATGCTTGAAAGCGGGGGACCCCTTCCTGTCATCTCCGAAGTGCTAGGTCACGAAAGCGTACAATCTACCAGCGTCTACCTAAAAAATCAATATGGAAGCACTTCGGAAATGCCCTATCGATCCGGAGGAGGTGTTTCTGAATGGCTGAAGAATACACCTGGAAGAGCAGCATCGGACACCATTTGAAAAATTTCCTGGATACCAAAAGGCTTTCCGGCTTTAAATATGAAGTACCGGAACGCTGGCTCAGGCAGCTTGACATATACTGTCTGGAGAACAGAATTCCTGCAAACACGCTTCCAAGGGAAGCAGTAGAGGAATTCTGTTATGGTGACGGTTTTGAATCAAAAGCCACCTGCCAGGACCGCCTGTGCCTGTTAAGAAACCTTGCCGAATATATGGAAAAAGCCGGATGCAATGCCTATATTGCCCCGATGTCGGTAAAAGCATTCCGGTATCCCAAACATGAACCCTATATCTTTTCAGAAAAAGAAGTCAGGTCAATCTTTAAGCAGATTGATGAATAAAAAACTCATGCACGAAAATAGTACCGACAGTGACTATTTCTTCCCCGGATTTCATGGGGGATGTTATTCCAACAGTACGATTTATGTGCGTTTCAGGCAATATTTATGGAAAGCAGGCATTTCCCATACGGGAAGCGGACCAAGGCTGCATGATTTCCGGCATGTCTATTGTGTCCATCCTATCGGTTGAAGAAATGGGTCATGGCAGGGGAAGAACTGACAAACCTTCTGCCTTATCTTTCCGTATATCTGGGACATTCTGATTTCAGGGGAACCGAATATTACCTAAAATTGACTGCAGATCTTTATCCGGAAATCATTTCAACGCTTGAGAAGTCCCATGGGTATATCATCCCTGAAAGCGGGGTGGATACCCCTTGAAAAAGAAAGTCAAAGAAAACGATTTTGCAAGACATCTTTCTTATTTCCTTTCAAAATACTTGCCCGGACAGATGAATGCCAGTTCCAATACGGTGATCTCGTATAGAGATACTTTCAAAATTTTTCTAAATTACTGCAGAACAGAAAAAAATCTAAAACCTGAACTGATCCAGATGGAAACAGTAAAGAAGGAACTGATAGTTGATTTCCTTGCCTGGCTGGAAATAGAACGTGAATGTTCTATTTCAACTAGGAACCAAAGATTGGCAGCTATCCATGCCTTCTTTGGATATGTCCAGAAGGAAAGCCCTGAAAACCTGTTTGCTTCTTGCCGTTTTGTTTGATACGGGAGCAAGGGTGCAGGAACTAATTGACCTGACCATCAAGGATATCCGTCTTGATAAACCTGCGGTAATAACGCTTCATGGCAAAGGAAGAAAAAGCCGACAGATTCCCATTATGAAAAATACCGCTACCCTATTGGACGAATACTTAAAAAACTATGACGGTAATAAAGGCTGCTCTTTACAAGATTCACCGGTTTTCTATAACCAGCATAAAACCAGGCTGACCAGACGGGGTATTTCATATATACTCAACAAATATGTTGCGATGGCCAGAAAAGAGGAAGGTTTTTATAACGACGGGATTATCACACCACATGTGCTTAGGCACAGCCGCGCTGTCCATATGCTTCAGTCAGGAATTAATCTTGTATATATCCGAGACTTCCTGGGCCATGTATCTGTGACGAGCACGGAAATCTATGCCAGGGCAGACAGTGAAATGAAGCGCAAAGCTTTGGAAAGTGCATATGTTGAATTGGATACAGGGGATTTTCCTTCATGGGAAAAGGATGGTGAATTGATGAAGTGGCTCCAAAATCTTTGTAAATAGCTCAATTTAACAAAAAAGTTATGGGAAGTGATTTTCTTGAAAACGCAATAAATTTTGCTGTTTTTAAGCAACGCTTCCCATAATTATCGGCTTCTCATAATGTCTATTACGTAACGCGTTACATAAGCGGCACGCCTTCGCCCTTCAATTTCTAAGGAATGGGGGGCACGCTTTGGCTCTACAACGTACCCTTGGGCATACGGATTTGACAATGACTAAACGGTATGTGGCATTAACCGAGCAGGATCTACGCCAGCAACACACCATAGCTTCCCCGCTTAATGTGTTGCTTCCTCAACGGCATAGGATTCGGAAGGTAAACAACAGCGGTGAACAGTGAAGGGTTTCAGTTTTTACGAAGGTCAAAAGAAAGAAATGACCGGGGGTGTTTAAAGACTTCCGGTTTTTAATAACATGCAACATATGAACCATATATTGCTCATTGTGAAAAAATAATGGGAAATATATATCTCCTCGACCTATGAGGGGCCTCACGCCTCAATGTGCTCTATGACGCGAGAAAGTCTTTATTTACCCGGTTTCAGATTGCCTCCCTGTGATAACTTATAAACTATCAGCTGGTTAAGGCTGATATTTTCCTCTTTCGCTCTCTCGGTAAGACTTCGATGTAGGGACTTTGGAATACGAATTCGAAGTTGTCCGGAATATTCATTAGTTATAGGTTCCGGTATGGAGTGGCCTATTTCCAGACAGGTCTCTACCCAGCATTTTTTGGCGTCCTCTACATTAACCAGGGCTTCCTCCGGGGTCTCCCCGTCAGACATGCAACCGGGAAGGTCGGGAATAGTGGCCAGCCAGCCCCCTCCTTCATCTTCAGCAAGTCTTCTCAGTTTTATCTCATAAGGTAAATTAAGGTAGTATTCTATATCTTTCATATTACCTTTCCTCCTGTATTTTATTGATCAAGTTAATAGCTTCCTTTACGTAAATCGCCTTAATAGGTTTGGCTTTAGGGATAGACAGTTTATCTCCGGGAGGAAGTTCTGGATGATAATAAATGTAATGACTGGAGCCTCCTGACGGCTGTCTGCGAGTAACGCCGTTCTTTTTGAGTAGTTTATCTAATTCTTCGAAATTAACGTCTTTGGGGTTATTAACTATCCGTTCGTATAACTTATCTCGCCGAGTCATTTAATACCAACTCCCTGAAGATATGGTATCATATGTGGAACCATCAGTCAACAAAGAGCCCTTTTACATGTGGTATGCTTATTGTTTCCCTGCTCAGAAGTGGTCTTAACTGAATAAGGCCAAAGACTGCTCAAGGAGGTCTTTTGTTTCAGCCAGCTTTTCGTTAATCTGCCCCAAAAGGTCTGTGATTTCATCTAAAGCCGCCTGCATACCGGAAACATTGCCGGCCTCAGCCGCTTCCCGCATAGATTGCCAGGCTTCTTTTTTCTCATCCTGCGGCTGCTTGATTTCTTCCCTGATTGGTTTGGCCTGGTTCCGCAATTCCTTTAGGCTGGCCAAATTCTCTGTGTCATTGTTGGCCCTGGCTTCCTGTACCAGCTTTTTCAGCTCAGTTAAATCAGCTTTTTATAGCCTGCCGCAGTTCTTTGCCTTCCGCCCGCTCACTTAACAGCGTCTCCCAGCCGTCTAGATCTTTGAGCAGCGAAAGCTTTATTCTTTGCTCCTGCCCCGGAACATTGTCGTTATTGCCCGTATCGGCGGCCAGAGCCGCGCCGGTCAGCCCGGCGAGCAGAAGCAGTACTATAAATAAGGTAATCGCCTTCTTCAATTTAATCACCCCCTTTCCTCACTGATTTATCTTTAGCCATATAGTAGCTTGTAAATTTTAAATTTGCGTGTGAAAAGTGTGTAAAAAGTATGGAAAAGCAGGACTGAAGAGTTAAATGTAGTATGTAATAAAAAAAGAGTATGAAAAATGGAGGCGGCCACAGTATGGATAAATATAAGGTTCCGGTTGGAAATCTGAAAAGAGTGTGTCACAGCAATGAGCTCGACTTTTGTGAAACTACAGCTGATATTGAGCCTCTTGACGGTTTTATCGGGCAGGACAGGGCGGTCAGGGCTATGCAGTTTGGCCTGGCTATGAAGGCCCCTGGCTATAATATCTTTGTTGTGGGACCTCCCGGCACCGGCAAGAGCACTTACGTCCAGGCCATTGTTTCTCAAGTAGCGGCAGGCGCTCCGAGGTCGGGTGACTGGTGTTACATATATAATTTTGCCGATAAGGACCGCCCGCTGGCAGTGTCGCTTCCACCGGGAGAGGGCCGTGGTTTTAAGAAAGACATGGAAGAGCTGCTGTCAGATTTGAAGGTCACCATTCCCAAAGCCTTTGAAGGCGGTGATTACGAGAATAAAAAGGACGCTATTGTCCAGTCGGTCAACCAGAAAATGACGAACTACTTCCTGGATATAGAGGCCGAGGCTCAGGAGGCCGGCTTTGATATGAAGCGCACCCCGAACGGGATCATTTTTGTACCGATTAAAGATGGCAAGCCGCTGTCGCCGGAGGATTACGAAAATCTGCCGGCCCAGGACCGCAGGGAATTGGAAGAAAAGGGGCGCAGGCTGCACAAGAAACTGGATGAGGCGTTTCATACCGGGCGGGCGCTGGAGAAGAAGGCAAGTGAGGAAATAGCCGCCCTGGAAAAGCAGATTGCCGTGTTTGCCGCCGGACCTCTGGTACAAAGGCTGTTGGAAAAATATAATGATTTCCCCTCTATCGTTGACTACCTGAGGATGTACCTGGTTGACATAACCAATAACCTGGAAATTTTTAAGGGCGCCGCCGTCGCTTCCGGGCAGGCGCGCAGCCCTATGCCGGTGGAGGAAACTGATATATTCGCCCGCTATAATGTTAACCTTTTCGTCAATAATGAGAAAAACGGGGGCGTCCCGGTAGTCATTGAGCCCAGTTCCAATTACTACAACCTTTTTGGGAAGATTGAATACAAGAGCCAGATGCTGGCCCTCAGCACCGACTTTTTAATGATCAAGCCTGGCGCGATCCACCGTGCTAACGGCGGCTACCTGATCTTGCAGGCCAAAGATGTACTCAGCGACCCGCTGGCCTGGGATACCTTGAAAAAGGCGCTCAAGTACCGGCAGGCTGCTGTGGAAAATATCGGCGAGCAGTACCGCCTGGTGCCCACAGTTACTTTGCGGCCGGAGCCCATATCCCTCGACGTAAAAGTTATTTTGATCGGCAGCCCGCAGATTTATTACCTGCTTTATCACCTGGACGAGGATTTCCAGAAACTCTTTAAAGTCAAGGTTGATTTTGACACGGAAATGCCCCGTACACCTGAAAACCTGCGCCAGTACGCTTCCTTTGTGAATTCAGTTTGTCAGAGGGAAGGTCTGAAACATTTCAGCCGGGACGGCCTGGCCAGAATAATCGAGTACGGTTCCAGGCTGGCGGGGCGCCAGGGCAAGCTGTCAACAAGATTCAACGAGGTAATTGAAATCGTTTATGAGGCTGCCGCCTGGGCACAGCTCGAAAGCGCGGCCTATGTGGAGTCCTCGCATGTTGAGAAAGCGATAAGGGAAAAAGTTTACCGATCCAACAGGCTGGAAGAGAGGATCCAGGAGTTTATCACCGAGGGGACGATCATGATTGACACCAGTGGTGAAGTGGTGGGGCAGGTCAACGGCCTTTACGTAATTGAGTCGGGAGGCTATTCTTTTGGGCGGCCGTCCAGAATTACAGCGACGACCTACATGGGCCGGGGCGGGGTCGTCAATATTGAGCGGGAAGCCAGGATGAGCGGCAATATCCATTCTAAAGGTGTTTTAACCCTGGCCGGGTACCTGGGCGGCAAGTTTGCCCAGGAGAAGCCGCTGGGTTTGACAGCCCAGATTACCTTTGAGCAGCTTTATGACGGTGTGGAGGGCGACAGCGCGTCCAGCGCCGAGCTTTACGCCATTCTGTCAAGCCTGTCCGGCATTCCTGTGAAACAGAACCTGGCGGTTACCGGCTCGGTAAACCAGTTTGGTGAAATACAGCCGATTGGCGGGGCTACGGAAAAAATCGAGGGGTTCTTTGAAGTATGCAAGGCAAAAGGGCTGACCGGCGCCCAGGGAGTGGTGATCCCGGTGCAAAACGTGGACGACCTGATGCTTAAAGATGAAATATTAGAGGCGGTTGAAAAAGGACAGTTTCAAGTATACGCTGTTAAGAGCATTGAAGAAGGAATCGAGCTGCTGACCGGCATTCCCGCCGGAGAGGTTGGTGAGGACGGGGCTTATCCGGAGGACAGTGTTTTCGGCAGGGTAGACAAGAAACTGCGGGAATTCAATGAAGGGTTAGGCAAAACCGATAAGGGAAATGGCGGAAAAAAAGCGGAGAGCTGTACAACTTGTCAGGGCTAAAAAACCGCTGTAAGCAGTGGTTTGCAAAAAATCATCAAGAGGGAGCTTTACTGCCCAGCATGCGGAGCAGGGCTTGGGCCGCGGCGTCTTCCGGGCTGTCTTCCTGGATTTCAAACCGATCATCTTTATAACACCATTTGCCGGTATCTTTATCAAAGCTTAAGGAGAACCCTTTCAGGGTTCTTATTTTTAGTTCATACAGCAGCATTGACAGCCTTGGCAGCCAGACTAGATCACCAACTTCGCGCAGAGAGAGGACGATTTTCTTCTCTTTTTCATGCCTGAGGATGATGGGCTCAATAATTTCCTCCCCAGCCTCCCCGTAAACTATAGTAAGGTCACCCACTTTAGGCTCCCACGGTATATACTTTGCCAGCTCTTTGGCCAGTTCAACGCGGATCACCGGTACCCCCCCCTTATTTGTGCCGGCTGATTAATTGGCTGTATATTAATATATTATATCTTTTTTCCTGACAAAAAGATATAAGAAGGCCGCGCTCCGGGGCGGGCCTTCTGCAAAATGCTTATTCCAGCGTATGATTAAATAAAATTTTTTATTTGAGCATGGTAATTTTTTCATTAATCTGCAGGAAGAAAGGCAATAATATATAAGATGTAATTACACTAAAACTTAAAACGATTATAAGTCTTCTAATGTAAAAACCGCGCAGACAGGAGGGAAGATTTTGTTTAAGAACATCAAGCGGGCTTTTTTATTAATCATAGTAATAGCCGTCCTGGCCGTGGCAGCATCTAACGGGGGATGTAATTTACTCAAGCAGCCGCAGTCCAAACAAAACTCCGGGCAGGACCAGGCCGGCCTGCTGCCGGGTGTGGGCCCTGATACAGTAGCTGATGTGGTCTCTTTGGCCAGCCCGGCAGTGGTGAAAATATCGACCAGGGTAACTTCACGCGGTTCAAGTGATCCCCTGTTCAGCGACCCTTTTTTCCGGCAGTTCTTTGGCCTGCCGTCCCAGCCAAAGCAGGAGGAAGGCATGGGGTCTGGCTTTATCATTTCGCAGGACGGGTACATCCTTACCAATGAGCATGTGATTGACGGCGCCAGCAGTATTTCTGTAACCGTGACCGGATTTGACCGGGACCTGGAGGCAAAAGTCACAGGCGCGGACTATGACCTGGACCTGGCCCTGCTGAAAATAGAACCGGGCCGTGATCTTCCCTTTTTGAACCTGGGAAATTCAGACCAGATCAGGGTAGGCAACTGGGTTATCGCCATCGGCAACCCTTACGGGCTGGACCATACGGTCACCACCGGGGTGATCAGCGCCAAAGGACGCCCGATCAGTGTCAGCGACAGGAAGTATGAGAACCTGCTGCAGACTGACGCTTCTATTAACCCTGGCAACAGCGGCGGCCCTCTCCTGGACCTGAAAGGAGAGGTTATCGGCATTAACACGGCCATCAGCTCCCAGGCGCAGGGGATTGGTTTCGCCATACCCACCAGCACCGTGCGGCAGGTGCTGGAGGACCTCAAGAACAATGTGAGCAAGAGCCGCCCCTGGGTAGGCGTGCAGGTCAGGACCGTGGACAATGAGCTGGCGCGCTACCTGGGTCTGGACAGGGCTGAAGGCGCGGTTATAGACGGTGTCATCGCAGGCAGCCCGGCAGAAAAGGCCGGCCTTAGGGAATGGGACGTTATTGTTGAGTTTAACGGCAAAAAAATAAGCAACGCCGATGAACTGGTGGCAGCCATAAAAAATACGCAGGCCGGTCAGACGGTAAATATGTCTATCATACGCAAGCGCCAGTTAAGCCAGCTGACCTTGGCGGTGGCCGAAAAGCCGCAAAATATAAGATAAAGAAGATCTTGCGACGATCTTGGAGTTGAGAAAATTGGTTGACTGGGAGAGAGCATACAGGCTGCTGGACCAGGTAACACCCCTGGCTGTTGACTGCGGCCTGCTGTGCGGCGGCATCTGCTGCGCCGAATGGGAGAAAGGGGTGGGCATGTACCTGCTGCCGGGTGAAGAGGTCATGTTTAACAGGAACGAGGAGTGGCTGACCTGGCAGGAGCACGCCACGGAGGAATATGAGTTTTGCCCAAGCTGGAGCGGTGTTGTTTATTTTGTGAGCTGCCGGGGTGTCTGCCCGAGGGAAAAAAGGCCCTTTGCCTGCAGGACTTTTCCCGTCTCACCGTACCTCTCGCCGGGCGGCGCTCTCGAGCTGCGGCTGGATGAAGCCGCGGTGCCGGTATGCCCCCTGGTGAAGACGGGGGATATCAGCCTTTTAGACCGGCGTTTCTTAGCCCGGGTCAGGCTGGCCTGGGAAGAACTGATCAAAGACCCGCTGATCAGGGACCATGTGAAGTGGGAGTCACGCGCTCTGGACAGGCGGGCCGGCGAGCCGTGGAGAAAACTGCTGTAATATGAACGGGGACACATCAGCTAATGAACGGGGACACATCAGCTAATGAACGGGGACACATCTCTATTTGGGGTGTTAATTAACGGCCGAGCTATGTCCCCAAGGTCTCAAGCTATTTCGGTGCTGCCACGCCTTGTCCGATTGAAATTGAACCTGCCATATTAACGGTATTTAAACTCTGACTGCAAACAGAAACGATCGCCCATGATCGTTTTTTTATTTTCCGTTAAATATTTTTGCTTAATACTTGACAGTGAAAGAAGATTGTTCCATAATCATATATAAGAACATATATATACAATAGTATATATAATGTAGTGCTTGAATATATCTTTAACAAGGAGAGTAATATGTCGCTAAAACATGCTTTACTGGGGTTCTTAAATTATGGCAGTATGTCCGGCTATGACTTGAAACAGTGCTTCGACCAGTCAATCCAACATTTTTGGAGCGCCAACCTGAGTCAGATTTACCCAACTCTAAGCCAGTTGGAGGAAGAAGGTTTGCTGACTATGGAGGTGGCATACCAGGAAGACCGCCCCAACCGCAAAGTCTATCACATTACGGAGGCGGGACGCGCGGAACTGCGGCGCTGGCTGCGGGAACCTATGGAAACGCCGCCGCAGCGGCAGCCCTTCCTGGTCAAAGTTTTTTTTGGCGGGAACATAGCTAAAGAAGATCTATTGGCCCAACTGCGCTGCCAGCTGTCGCTGCACAAGGAGCAGGTGAGCGCCTACCAGGGGCCGGTAAGGAAAGTCCTGCAGCAGTATATCGAGGCCACAGGCCTGGCGCAGGAAGGCCTGTTCTGGGGTCTCACACTGGAGGCGGGCATTAAACAAAAAAAAGCATGGATTGAATGGCTTGAAGAGGCCATTGTGAAAATTGAATCATTAGATATGCCCGTAACTAAAGACTAAGGTCCGGGGATAAAAAGAGAGGAGGCGCTATAAATGAAAATTTTGGCTGTCAACGGTAGCCCGCGCGGTGAGAAGGGCAATACCGACCGCATCCTGCAGCCTTTCTTGGAAGGTGCCCGTGAGGCGGGAGGGGAGACGGAGACAATTTATCTGAAAGATCAAAAGATCAACCACTGTACCGGGTGCTTCACCTGCTGGACCAGGACACCCGGCGTTTGTGTCCATAAAGATGATATGCCCGCGCTGTTGGAGAAGATGAAGGCTGCGGACGTCCTGGTCTACGCCACACCCCTTTATATATTTACCGTAACCGGTCTGATGAAAAACTTTATGGACCGCGTTATCCCGCTGTTAAAGCCGAGTATTATCAAACGGGGCGACCAGTATATTCACCCCATGCGTCACGAGGGAATCTGGCCTAAACGGGTTATTCTCATTTCCAACTGCGGTTTCCCGGAGCGGCATCACTTTGCGGGTCTGGTAGAGACATTCCGTATTTTTACTTCCGGGCCGGACTTGGACCTCAGCGCCGCTATTTTATGCGCTGCCGGTGAGCTGCTGAAAGTACCGGAGGCGCAGGATAGTATCCGCTGGTATCTGGAGGCATCCCGCCGCGCAGGGCGGGAGCTGGCCGAATATGGTCATATTACACCCGAAACACAGGAGATACTGGAGCGCAGGCTGATAGATCCGGAAGTATATTCAAGCTTTGCCAACACTCACTGGGAGAGCTATGACGTTCAAGAACCGCAGCCAGAAAAAGCGGTAGAATCAGCCGGGGCAGGGACCCTTTCACCGCCGCTGCCCCTGCCGCCAATGGGAAAAGGCATGCCGGATACCTTCCGTGAACTTATAAGCGGCCAGGCGGCAGCCTTTAACGCTGCCGCCGCGGGGAACCTGTGTGCAGATATTCAGTTTATTGTTGGCGGACAAGAGCCAGGTAACTATCTACTGCGTATAGCGGACGGCCAGTGCACCGCTCACCAGGGGACCGTCCCCGCACCTGCGCTGACAATCACTACCCCCTCGGAGATTTGGCTGAAGATTGCCAGAGGCGAACTAAGCGGACAAACCGCCTTTATGCAGGGTTTGTACCGGACTGAAGGCGACTTTGGTTTGCTCTTGCGGATGAACGAACTCTTCTCAAAAAAGTCGAGCTCCGCTCAGTAAAGGCAAGTCGGGGGAACGGTCAGGAATCCTCCGCCCAAAAGGACTTTGCTGCGCGGGCTGGTCAGTTGTCACTAGCTTTAAACAATTCGGTACTGGGAAGGTTTTTAAATAAGAATTTTGTTATAAGCGTCATATGTCCAATAGTTATATTTGTCATTTTCGGCCGTTTTCAGATGAAGCTTACAGGTACTATACTAGCGGGAAGCTGGTCTGTCGCAGTTGTTTTAATACAATATATACGGGAACGTAAGATTAATATTTACGCTATAATTGGCGCGATCATTTCCTTTATCTCGTTAGTAGGTACTGTTATTTCGCGTAATCCGGTTTTCTATTTAGCGTCACCGATAGTTACTGATTTTTTACTTGCTTTGGTTTTTCTGGGTTCTTTGCTCTTTGGCAAACCGTTGATTCAGATGTTTGCGGAGTATGAAATGAAGGATGCCTTTCCGGAGGACTTTCGTAAAAAACCAAAGTATAAATCGGCATGGAAAATTCTAACCGTAGGCTGGGGAATTCTAAGTATCACACAAGCACTTTTGAGGATTATATTGCTTTATTCAGCGTCGATGGGAATTTATTATTCAATAAGTATGATCTATGGTAATGTTTCTACACTGCTCTTTTTCGCATTTAGTTTTTGGTTTCCCAAGTGGTATTGGGCAAGAACTGTCTAAAAACTAAGCTCAGAAACCGATTCCCAAACCTTGGGCCAGGAGTTCGACCGGGTGGAGCACAGGGATCAGCAGGCCCTGTTTTGACAGCCCGTGCCGGATTTGCATGGTGCAGGAGGGGCAGCAGGTTGCCACAACCTCTGCTCCTGTTTCTTTTATCGAGGATATCTTTTTATCAAGTATGCTCATGCTGGTGTCGTAGTTGTAAAAAGAAAAGGAGCCGCCGCCCCCGCAGCAGTTGTTCGCGCCGGGCATTTCCCTGAACTCGCCGCAAGTCCGGCCCAGCAGCTCGCGCGGCCCGGCTGTAATTCCCTGGGCTTTGGCCAGGTGGCAGGGGTCGTGGTAGGTTATAACCTTATTGATTTTTTGCAGATGGCGCCCGGTAAGGAGATCATTGAGCAGTTCCGATAAATCCAGTATCTCCATGCCTTTTAATGCGATGCTTTCCCGCAGTGCGGCTGAGCAGGAGGCGCAGTCGGTGACCACCGCTTCCACCCCCAGGCGCTGAAAAGCGGCTGAATTGAAGTTGGCCAGGGCTTCTGCGGCCTCTGTTTGCCCGTTTTCCTCCTGGGGCAGGCCGCAGCACTTTAATTCCGCCGGGGTAACAACTTCACAGCCCAGCCGTGCGAGCACAGCTACCGTGCTTCTAGCCACAGCCGGGAATAAAAAGTTGGTGGCGCAGCCCAGAAAATATCCCACTCTCATTTTAGGGGTACCCTCAGCTTTGGTGATTTCCTGGATGAAGGACCGCGCCTGCCGGCTGGGCAGTTTGCCGGGCAGGTTCAGGGCGGGCGGCAGCAGCCCTAGAGAATTGCCCAGGCCGGTCAGGCCAAGGTTTTGGCAGCCTCTGAACAGGCCGGCTGAAAGTTGCAGCAGCCGGGGGCGGGTCCAGATTTCCTTGAAAATAATTCTCTGCAGAGAGGACGGTACTTCCCTGGCCAGCAGGGAGCGGGTGGCGGTGACAATTTTATGAACAGGGATGGCCGAGGGGCATTCCTTCGTACAGGCCTGGCAGAGCAGGCAGCGGGACATCTGGGCGGCGACCCCGGCACTTACCTTAACCTCACCGCTGGCCAGCATGTGGGCCAGAAAAACCTTCGCCCTTGGTGTGGCCGTCTCATTTCTGACTACTTCAAAGACCGGGCAGACAGAACGGCACTGCCCGCAGCGCACACAGCGCAGGTAATGATCTTTAAGTTCGGGCAGTTCCTCAAACACTTCCCTGATCCCCCTCCGGGGCCAGCAGTTTGCCGGGGTTCATGATGTTGCACGGATCCAATGCTTTCTTAACCCTCTTCATAATCGTGGCCGCCTCGCCGTGTTCAGCCAGGGTGTACTGGTTTCTGACCGCACCGACCCCGTGCTCGCCGGTGGTGGAGCCGCCCAGTTCTATAGCCAGCCGGTGAATGGCGTCAACCAACCCGTTGGCACTGGCGACTTCTTCCGGGCTTTCCAGGTTGATCACCGGGGCGGTGTGAATATTGCCGTCCCCGATGTGGCCGTAGTTAACAACTGTAACACCGAATTGCCGGCTCAGTTCTTTAATCCTACGCAGTGATTCTGTAACTCTGTTTAAGGGGACGCTGATATCTTCGCCGGCGAAGATCCTGCTGCCGTCTGCCCGGAGCCTGGCGGCGGCAATGGCCACTACACTCCGGCCCCGCCACAGGTCGGCCATACGCTGAGGGTTGGTGGCCCATTCCACGGAAGCAGCGCGCCTGCCGGCAATCTCGGCGATCTGCCGGCCTTCCCACTCAACACTGGCCGGGTTGCCGTCAACTTCAAAGATAAGTATGGCTTCGGCGGCCGGGAGATTGATCTCCGGTTTGTAAAGGTTGATAGCCTGGATCGCTGAAGAGTCTAAAATTTCTATGCCCGAGGGCAGGATGCCAGACTGGTAAACATCCAGCACTGTTGCGGGCGCCTGGTCAAGTTCACTGAAAACAGCCATGGCGATGCCGCGCGCTTTGGGACGGGGCCATACCCGCAAACGCACTTTGGTGATAACCCCCAATATGCCTTCCGACCCCACGAAAAGTTTGGTGAGGTTTAAGCCGGACACGTTTTTTAAAGCCCTGCAGCCGACCCCGCCGGTGTTGATGACCTGGCCGTCAGGCAGCACCACTTCCAGGCCAAGGACGTATTGCTCGGTGGCGCCGTATTTTACCGCCCGCAAGCCGCTGGAGTTGTTGGCGACCATGCCGCCTATGGTGCACATGCGGGTGCTGCCGGGGTCGGGCGGGAAAAACAGGCCGTGGCCGGCCAGGTGCTCGTTAAGCTTGTAATGCACCACGCCTGGCCTGACAAAAACCTGCATATTTTCGGTGTCAACCTCTTCGATGGTATCCCAGGCAGACAGGTCGAGAACTATCCCGCCGCGGGTGGCCAGGCAGCCGCAGGTTTCCCCGCTGCCGGCGCCCCTGGGCACAACCGGTATGCTGTGCGCGCAGGCCAGCCGCAGCACCGCGGATACTTCCTCAGTGCTTTGGGGCAGCACTACCGCGTCGGGCACAAAACTCTGGAACCTGGCCATGAACGAGCTGTCATAGCTGTACAGCTTTAGCTCCAGGTTGCCGGTAAGCACCCGCTCCGCCGGAAATATTTTTTTAAGTTCAGCCCCCAGACGTGCTTTGTCCAATGCTAAACACCTCATTAACTAATTTGTGAGACAAGGGTTTGAGACAAGAGAACCGTCCCCTTGTCTCACTACCCTTGTCTCACTCTGTCCCCTTGTCTCACTCTTGTCTCACCCTGACTCCTGTATTCTTTTGCTCATTAGTTCCTGCCGCGTAATCACCACATATTTGGGTGTGAGTTTGTAACGGTAAGATTTTAAGCCCTTGAAGCCGTCGGGGTGGAAAATGGCCAGCAGCCACCGCTCGTACAGGCTGGTAAAGGTCTGAAAAATCCCGGGCTTCATATCCACGGTTTTAAAGCCAAAACGGCCCAGCCCGCGGTGCAGGAGGGTGATCCCTAAAATGGTGTTTATTTCGCCGTATTTCTCATTGCTGTTTAAGAATTTAGCCAACAGGGGAAGCCCGCTGCGTACTTCACGCAAGGCGGTAAATATAGAATGCTCAAGCAGTGCATTTTCCCCCACCAGTGACAGGAGCCTGTCGTTGTTCATGTGCAGCTCCAGATAGAGTTCCCCGCGTTTTAATACATTGCCGCCGGGCATCGTCCAGTCCTTGCCGCGGTGCCGGCGCAAAGCGATCCGCCAGATAGAGTTTCCATCGCCTAAATTACTGATCCCTGATATGAGGCGGACAAACCTGTCCACGTAGCTCCAAAGTCGCTGCAGAACTTTTTTAGAAAAAGGCTTCTTTTTAGCCGGCATAATCTCCTCCAGCGGCGCTACCTGCAGGCCGCGCTGCTTCAGGCCGTCCAGGATGCGGGGCAGGGCTTCCACCACCCGCGACGGGCTGCCTTTAGCCGCGCCCGGCGTGGCGTCACTGTCGTGCAGGACCAGTATCGCGCCATCCCGGATCCTGCTCAGCACTTTGTGGGTAACGCTTTCCGGGGTGGCCTTCTTAGTCCAGTCCCAGCTCATATAAGTCCATAGTATAACTTTTAAGCCTTTCAGGCGGCAGTACCAGATTGAAAAAAGGTTGAACAGCCCCCAGGCCGGGCGGCAGAAGCGAATTTTCTGCCCGGTCACTTCTTCAATGGCCAGGCTGGCTTCGCCGATTTCCCTGCTTGTGGCGCGTGGTCCAAGCAGCCAGGCGGCTTTGTGGGCGTAGCCGTGGCTGCCTATTTCATGACCCGCTTTGATGATCTGCCTGGTGATCTCCGGGTTAGCCCTGGCCTTGGCGCCGACCAGGAAGAAACAGGCCCTTACCTGGTAGCGGTGCAGGATCTCCAGGATTTGCGGCGTGTAAAGCGGGTCCGGGCCGTCATCAAAGGTGAGGGCGACTCTGCCGCAGCCTTTGGGCGCCCGTGACACAGCGCCGATATGGCCTAAACGGACCACTACCGTCGGCGCCAGTGAGTAGACAAAAATAAGCAGAAATAAGATTTTTAAAATAGAAGCTTCCATTATTAAATCCTCAGATCAGTTTGTAAGGCTGTGTGTAAAAAGTTTTTCAATAGGGTACAGAAAATAAAAGCAGGACATCATGGCCAGCAGTACGGCGCCTAAAAAAAGGGCGGTAGAAATCCCAAAACTCTTGGCCACTATGCCACCCAGAGCCGGGCCGACTGCAATGCCCATGCCCTCTATGGTTGAGAAGACTCCCCAGCCGGTGGCCTGTCTTTCAGGTGAAATCACCTTGGCCAGCAGGTTATTCCAGGAGGGGAGGACCATGGCGTATGAAAAACCGACCAGTGCGGCCATACCGTAGGAGGTGACAGCGTTATGGGCGGTTGGGAAAAGGGCCAGGGAGACGGCGCTCATGCCAAAACCGGTGCCCAGCAGGGTCTTAAGCCTGATCCTGTCCGCCAGCCGCCCCATGGGCAGGAAGGAAACAGCCGCGGCGGCTCCTCCGATTAAAAGCAGCAAAGCGTACTGGTTGGGGCTAAGGCCTATCTTGTTTTGCGCGTACAGGGGCAGCAGCGGCAGCATCAGCCCGCCGGTCATGGTTTGGAGGAACATACCCGGCATAAGTATTTTCTTAAACGTCTGGTTTTCCGCCATTTTGCCGACTTCCGTCCAGAAGGAGAAGCCGGAGCTTTCATCAGCCTTATTCTCCATAAAGGGGAGCAGCAGCAGGGTCACGGCCAGGGCGCCGCCCCAAAGGGCGATCAGCAGCCAGAAGGCCAGGTTGTAGTCCCTGGCGATGAGAAAATTAATGGCTACCGGACCGCCGCCGCTGCCAAAAAGCCATACCGCGAAGACAATCCCCATCCGGGCGGCTCTTTCTTTTAGCTGTACAGGAGCCACTCCGCTGATTACAGCCAGCCAAACCGGTGATACACCCAGGCCGAAAAGGGCTGAGCCAATAAGCAGGACGGCAGGTGAGTGGCAGAACTTCATAAAAAGCAGTGAGCCCAGGCCGAGCAGGAGCCCTGCGAGCAAAACCGGATAACCTATGCGGTCCAGCTGCCAGCCGGCGGCTCCTTTAAAGAGGGTCTCCACCAGGTAGTGGGCTGAAACGGCCAAACCTGCGGCTGCGACTGATATGCCCAGGTAGTTGACGGCGTAAAGAGGCAAGAAGGTAAGGAAGAAAGCCCCCCTGGTAAATTCCATAAAGAAAAGCATCAGGATCAGGCCGAGTTCTCTTTTTGAAGTAAATATGGCTTTCAGCTCGTGCAAAGGTTAAAGGCAACTCCCTTACTGGTGGATAGATCTGGTTTAACTATACTGATATTATACACTATGGCGCGGGCTGGGAAACATTTTTTAAACAGCTTATCCTGCCGCGACATTTCCTGCTTATTCTTGTCCATGCTGGGAGTTCCATAACTGGCAATAATGAATGTTTGTTAAAGGTCCAAGTGAGCTGTTATCATAAGATTGGATTTTTTAAAGTTATTTGAAAGGCGGGGGAAGATAATGGAACATGCCAGGCGGGCTTTAATCGCTGTTTTAGTTTTTGCGGGACTGTTGGCGGGCTTGTTTTTTTACCCGGCCTACGCGTCGGCCGCGTCAAAAAAAATGACCGTTTTGGGGTATTACGCGGAGGACTACCCGGGGGACAAGCTGTCCTTTAATTCGCTCTCCAACAAACAGGCGCTGGTAAACAGTGTGGCGTTTTTTAGTTATCTGGTTAACAAAGACGGGGACGGCGACTTAACCGGCAGTGTGCCTAAAGACGGTGTGAAACTTGCTGCTGACAGGAACGCCAAGTCTTTATTGTTGGTTCACAACGTGGGCGAATACAACAGCAGGGATGTCATCCACAAGGTCCTGTCGGTGGAGAAAAACAGAAGAAACCTGGAAAGGAATATCGTATCGCTGGTAAAGGGAAATGGTTTTAAAGGAGTTAATATCGACTTTGAGGGTGTGCCTGCGCGGGACAGGTCCAATTATAATAAATTCCTGTCTGAGCTGAGTCAGATGTTAAAGCCCGGCGGCTACCTCTTAACAGTTTCCATACCCGCCAAGACAACGGACAACCCTTCCAACGAGTGGTATGGCGCTTATGACTACCGGACCATCGGGAAGACTGCCGACCTGGTTGCGGTGATGACTTACGAGGAGCACTGGTCGGGCGGCTCGCCCGGGCCAATTGCCTCGCTGCCCTGGGTGCAGAGGGTTCTGGACTATACGGTGCGGAACATACCCAAGGAAAAGGTATTAATGGGAATTCCGGCTTACGGGTACGATTGGTCGGCAGTGGGGAACAAGTCAGTGCGCTGGTACAAGACCGGCGAACTCATTTCGAAATACGGGCCGGCTAAATGGAATGACTGGGCTTCTTCGCCCTACTTAATTTACTATGATGACAAGGGGAAAAAGCATGAGGTCTGGTTTGAGAACAAGTACAGCCTTGGTATTAAGCTGAATTTGGCTAAAAGTTACGGTATCGGCGGCATAGCCATATGGCGACTGGGGTTTGAGGACGCCTCCTTCTGGGAGACAGTGCGGGCAGAATTATCGTGACAAGAAACGGGGATAACAATTAATAATGCAGGTTCGACTTCAGTCGAACAAGGCGCGTCAGCGCCAAAATAGCTTGAGGCATTGGGGACATACTTCGTCAATAAAGGAATACCCAATCCAATCGGGGACATATCTCGGCTGTTAATTAATGCCCCAAATAGAGATGTGTCCCCATTCCGCTGACGAATGAATTCGCACCTACAATTAAAAGCCAGCCCGGATGTTGCTTTCAGTGCGGTTGCTTTGCCGCTGTTGTTTCCAGCGTGCAGGTTGGATTAATTGAAAAAGTGCGACGGAAAAAGCAGTTATTTTGTTTTTAAAGCGAGTCTGTAGGGGGCGCTTGCGCCCCCGGCTTTACCTTTTTACTGCCAGCAGGTATAGTTCCTGTTTATTATTTGCTGCTTTGTTCATTTTTTGTTCGGCCTGAAGGAGCTCGTTGAGTTGTTCATCCGAAAGATCAGCCACCTTCATTCCCTTGGTGTTTATTTCAGCCACTTTTCACCCTCCTTTTTGCTTTTTTATATTCTGTCTCTTTTCTGCTAAAAATATTGTTGATTTTGCTGAATAGATTACATATAATTTAAGTAAAATGAGAACGGTTATCTTTCTCATTCTGTTGATAATGATTATCATTATATTTGGAGGCGGGCTCAATGAACCTGGATGAAGCGAAAAAGGGGCAGCTCATCAAAGTTACCAGGATCAAAGATGACCTGACCAGAATGCAGGCTATCCGCCTGGGCATTGCCGAGGGATCTGTTGTCACCTGCCGGGAGATAGTGCCGGCGGGGCCGGTGGTGGTGGCCAGGAATAAACAGGAAATCGCCATTGGTCGAAGTCTGGCCAGGACCATTTCAGTTGAGCCATATTAGTTTTATCCCCGGCGCAGGCCGGTTTTCTCTTGTACATAGAAAATGGTGGTGATCAGTTTTTGGAGAGTGCAAGCAGGGTGGAGGCCATCCCGCCAGGCGGCAGGAAAATAGTGCTGGCCGGCAATCCCAATGTCGGAAAATCTGTTATCTTTAATAACCTTACCGGCCTGTACATGGACGTTTCAAACTATCCGGGCACTACTCTTAATATGGCCTGCGGTCGTTACAACGGTGATGTTGTAATCGATACGCCGGGCGTTTACGGTGTCTCTTCTTTAAGTGAGGAAGAGAAGATTACCAGAGACATCATCCTGGCCGCGGATGTGCTGGTGAACGTTGTCAACGCGGTTCACCTGGCGCAGGATTTATTCCTGACCCTGCAGATTATCGATATGGGTATCCCGATGGTGTTGGCCCTTAACATGACGGATGAGGCTGCCCGGGAGGGGCTGGAGATCAACGCGCTTCTTCTGGAAAACCTGTTGGGTGTTCCCGTAGTTTCCATGGCGGCAGAGAGCGGCTCCGGTATGGACGAGTTAAAGAGGAAGATAGATCTGGCCAAGCCCGGTCAGTCAGCGCCCGGCCTGCAGGAGAGGATTAATCAGGTGAGCCCGCCAGCCGGCAGGCGGGAAGCCCTGCTGGTCCTTGAAGGTGACCAGGAAGTCAGCCGGCGCTTTGGACTGGAACCTGGTACGGACCGGGAAGCTATCTACAAGGGTCGCAGGGAAAGAGTGAACAATCTGGTTGCGCTGGTAGTGAAGGAGAGCAGAAAAGGTGAAAGCTTTACCTCCCGCCTGGGCCGCTGGATGCTGTTGCCTGCCACCGGTTTTCCGCTGCTGGCATTTACTTTGTGGGCGGTTTATGAACTGGTGGGGGTTTTTTTTGCGCAATATATTGTAGACAATACCGAGAGCTTTATGACAGGTTATTATGAGCCCGCGCTCAGGTCGCTGATTAACGGTGTTTTCCCGCCCGGGACGGTTGTCAGTACCATTTTAACCGGCCAGTACGGAGTCTTAACCCTTACTGTGACCTACCTGATCGGCATTTTACTGCCGCTGGTGCTGGGAATTTTTCTGGTGTTGTCTATACTTGAGGATTCTGGCTACCTGCCGAGGATTGCCACTTTGGTCGACCGCACTTTAATTGGAGCGGGATTGAACGGCCAGGCTGTGATCCCGATGATCCTCGGTTTCGGGTGCGTAACCATGGCCTGTATTTCAACCAGGGTATTGGGTTCAGACCGGGAGAGACGTATAGCAATTTTCCTGCTGGCGCTTGGTGTCCCCTGCTCAGCCCAAATGGCCATTATCATTGCCGTTTTGTCCGGGCAGGGCGCTTTCTATATGGTTTTATACGTGATGATTATGCTCAGCGTCCTCCTTTGCACCGGCGCCCTGCTCGGCCGCTTTCTGCCGGGAGAGACGTCCCCTCTGCTGATCGAGCTGCCGCCCCTCCGTTTGCCCCGGCCCCGCAACTTCCTGGTAAAGACCTGGTCCAGGTCATACCAGTTTATCAAAGAAGCCTTCCCTATATTCGCCGGGGGGACACTTTTTTTAAGCATCCTTGAGGTGACAGGCCTGCTGCGGGGCCTGCGCAATGCCCTGCAGCCTGTGACTGTGAGCTGGCTGCACCTGCCGCAGGAGGTGGCCGATATTTTTGTGATGGGTCTGATCAGAAAGGAGTTCGGCGCCGCGGCGATACTAAACCTGCAGATGCTCCCCCTGCAAAACTTTATTGTGCTTTTGACACTTTCACTTACCGTCCCGTGTATTGCGTCGACCATGGTAATTTTTAAAGAGCGGGGTCTGCGCGAGGGTCTGGCGGTCTGGTTAGCCGTTTTTTGCCTGGCAATATTAATAGGCGGTATGATTACCCGCCTGTTGGAATACATGTTTAGTGCAGGCTTTCACCAAACCCCCGTACTCTTGACCCTGGTTGTTTTCGTGACTGTCTTTTTATGGGTGCTGACCATGCTGTCCAGGCCGCGCAGGGCATCATAAACAGGTATAGCTCTCCAAGCGTTCGTTGTGGTATAATTGTTTTTAGTCTGGGTGTTTTTTGCTGCTCCCTAAAAACCTTGTAAAGGTGATGGAATGCTGAAAAAAATATCCTTGTGGGTATGTCTGGCCGCATTTTTGTTATCGGCCGCTGTTTTTCCCGCGGCAGCAGCTTCGCCTGTGATTACTGGAGAAGCCGCGGTACTTGTCGACTCAAAAAACGGGCAGGTCCTTTTCGAGAAAAATGCGTCCGTCAAGGTGTACCCGGCCAGCACCACCAAAATTCTGACCGCGATTATAGCTTTGGAAAGCGCCAGAACTGGTGAGATGGTCACTATCCCCAAAGAGGCCTCTGATGTTGAGGGATCCGCAGTAGGACTGCAGGAAGGCGAACAGGTTTCCCTGGAGGATTTGCTTTACGCGCTGATGTTGAATTCAGGCAATGATTCAGCTGTGGCTATCGCCTGCCATTTGGGCGGTTCGGTGCCCGGTTTCGTTCAGATGATGAACAAAAGGGCTGCTGAATTAGGTGCGGTTAACACGCATTTTAACAACCCCAATGGCCTGCCCGATCCCAATCACTATACCACTGCCCGCGACATGGCCTTAATCGCCCGCTACACCATGCAAAACCCGGAATTCAGAGAAATTGTCTCGACTAAAGTAAAAACGATCACACGCAGCGATCCCAACGCGCAGACATACCTGGACAACCATAACAAGCTGCTGTGGAATTACGATGGCGCTATCGGAGTTAAGACCGGGTATACGGACGAGGCCAGGCAGTGTCTCGTGTCAGCCGCGGCCAGGCAGGGCAGGGAACTGATCGCCGTGGTAATGAAAAGTGAGGGGACTGACATTTGGACTGATTCGACAAAGCTTTTAGATTTTGGATTTGCTGAATTTAACCAGGCGTCCCTGGTCGAGGCAGGTAAATTTATGGCTGATGTGCCGGTGCGTTACGGTGTTGCCAAAACCGTGCGCGCCCAGACGGGCAGCTCGCTGGTCTATGATTTTCCAATTGGTGCTAAACCTCAAATAAGTCAGGAAATCACCCTGTTCGATAATATTGCGGCTCCTTTGCAGGCTGGCAAAAAGGTGGGTGAAGCAGCCTTTTATGCAAACGGCCAGGAGTTGGGCAGGGTTGATTTGGTGGCCCAGCAAGAGGTAAAAAGAAGGATACTGGCTAAATGGTGGTTCTGGCTGTTAGTTCTGGCGGCGATAGCTACCGCTGCTGCCATAGCCCTGTACCAGAACGAAATGCGCCGCAGGCGCTGGCAGATGTACAACAAGCGCAAGTACTACCTGTAGGAGCTAGTTGGGGATATTAAATAAGATGATTATACCGTTGGCTTAATGAAAAGATAAAAACAAATTGACAGGATTAACAAGATTTTAGAAGATTAACAGGACTATTAAATAATCACATTTTATTTAGAATTCTTATTTACAGAGGATTTCTTAAGACAACCTTAAAAGGTATGTTAATGGGTAAAAGAAACAATTATAAAAGGTCTTCATATATTTTTTATAAAATCCTGTAAATCCTTTTAATTCTGTAAATCCTGTCAATTTGTTTTATAGGCTGACACAATAAAACCCGAAAGGTGGTGTGATGATGAAAAAAGTTATATCCGATGTCGGGGAAAAACTCAGGGCGAAAGAATCAAAACTGACAACACGCCGGGAGTTGGTCTTAAAAGTGCTCCTGGAAAACAACGGCAAGCACCTCAGCGCTGAAGAAGTTTATAACCTGGTCAAGCTCCGGGCTCCCGACGTGGGTCTGGCGACGGTTTACAGGACCTTGGAACTTTTTCAGGAGTTCGACCTGATCCAAACAATTGATTTCGGGGATGGCCGCAAACGTTACGAGTTCGGCCCGGAGGCAGGAGAAAACCATCACCACCATCATTTAATATGTATTAAGTGCGGCAGCATTATTGAAGTTAACGAGGACCTGCTGGAAGAGCTGGAAAACAGGGTCAGCAAGAAGCATAACTTTACGGTGACCGACCACCAGCTCAAAATCTTCGGTGTATGCGAACAGTGCAAAAAACCAAAATAAGTAAGACCGGATAATACTTCCATGCTATAATTAAAGCATGGATTATTTTTTCCCAGGGGGGCTTTCTTTATGACCGGAGGTTATTTGGCGCTGGTGCTGCACGCGCACCTGCCGTACATCCGCCACCCTGAAGATCCGGGGATAATGGAGGAGCGATGGCTGTTCGAGGCTATAACCGAATGCTATGTTCCCCTGATCATGGCCTTTGAAAAGCTGGTCAAAGACGGTGTCAATTTCAAGATTACTCTTTCCCTATCACCGCCCCTGGTCACCATGTTGAATGATCATCTTTTACAGGAGCGCTACCTGCGCCACCTGAAAAGATTAATTTCACTGGCGGAAGCCGAGATCGCCAGAAACGAAAAAAGCCCTGCCTTCAGAAATGTGGCAGAGATGTATTTTAACCGGCTAAATGAGCTCCGCCGGTCTTTCGAAGATGATTATGAGGGCAACCTGATTTTGCCCATCCAGAGCCTGCAGGCGTTAGGGGTGCTGGAGGTGATAACCACGTGCGCCACGCACGGTTACCTGCCTTTGATTATGACGCGGGAGGCCAGGCGGTCGCAGGTGCAGCTTGCAGTAGAGCAGTACGGCCGTTTTTTTGGCAGGCTGCCGGCCGGCATCTGGCTGCCTGAGTGCGCTTACGTGCCTGGTGTGGATGAAATATTAAAGGAATTCGGGCTGAGATATTTCTTTGTTGAAACACACGGCATCAACCTGGCTAGCCCGGTTTCGCGTTACGGAGTATACGCTCCTGTTTTCTGCCGCTCCGGGGTGGCCGCTTTCGGCCGTGACCCGGAAAGCTCGCGTCAGGTCTGGGACAGGCACACAGGCTACCCGGGCAACCCTTTTTACCGGGAGTTCTACCGCGACATCGGCTATGACCTGGACTTGGATTACCTCGCTCCTTACCTGCCCGGGGGCAATATCCGCTGCGACACCGGCCTTAAGTATTTCAGGATTACAGGGCGGGGGGATTATAAAGAGCCTTACCAGCCAGATATAGCAGGGTTAAAAGCTGTTGAGGACGCGGTGGATTTCGCCGGCAAACGAGGCCAGCAGGTACGCCAGCTGGCTGAATGGATGGATCGCAAGCCAATTATTGTGGCTCCTTACGACGCTGAGCTTTTTGGGCACTGGTGGTATGAAGGTCCGATCTGGCTGGAAAATTTATGCCGGGCTGTTGACAGCGGGCGTGACGGCATTAGAATGTCCACCCCGGCTGGTTATCTTGGTGAATATGTTGAAAACCAGGTAGTGGATCTGGCCGCTTCCAGCTGGGGAGAAGGCGGTTATAACGAGGTCTGGCTTAATCCCAGCAACGATTCGATCTATAGGCACCTGCACCGTGCTGAAACAACGATGGTGGACCTGGCCGATTTGTACCCGAATGCGTCAGGGGCAGTCCGCCGCACGTTAAACCAGGCTGCGCGGGAGTTGCTCCTGGCGCAGAGCAGCGACTGGGCTTTTATCATTAAGACCGGCACCGCGGTACAGTATGCGGTACAGCGCACAAGCGAACATATCAACCATTTTAACAGCCTGACTTCCTCACTGGTGGACGGTCAGGTTAACGAGGAAGAACTGGCCAATTACGAGAGGCAGGACAGCATCTTCCCGGATATAGACTATAACATATACAGCCGCCACTACCGTTTGAGCCGCGGCAGCAGGTCACGGGGCGGCCTGGCCGGTGAGCCTTTGAAAGTATTAATGCTTTCATGGGAATTCCCGCCCAGGACGGTGGGCGGCCTGGCCCGGCATGTTTATGATCTTTCGCGGGCGCTGGCCCGCCTTGGTGAAAATGTGCACGTGGTTACCTGCCCGGCAGCCGTAGCCAGTGACTACGAGCTGGTTGAAGGCGTGCACGTGCACCGTGTCAGCCAATCCGGTCTGACTGAAACAGATTTTATGAAGTGGGTTCAACAGCTGAACAGGTCAATGGAAATCCTGGCCTGCAGCCTGATGGACCACGAGGCCTGTGACCTTATCCACGCCCATGACTGGCTGGTTGAGGAAGCCGCCACAGCCTTGAGCCGCAGTTACCGGCTGCCCCTGGTGGCAACCATACATGCCACCGAATATGGCCGCAACAGGGGTATCCACAACGATCTACAGCGCCGTATCCACAACCTGGAGGACAGGCTGGCCAATGCGGCGGCAACAGTAATATGCTGCAGCAATTACATGGCGGAAGAAATCACGGGGCTCTTTGGGGTTGCCAGGAAAAAAACGCACAGCATACCGAATGGTGTTGATCCGGCCAGTCTGGGTGTGCCCAGGCAGCTTCTGCCTGGTGAAAAAGAGGCGCGCGGCGGGGGCAAGACTATACTGTTTATAGGGCGCCTGGTGCCTGAAAAAGGTGTGCAGGTGCTGCTGGAAGCCTTGCTGCACCTGCTCCCGCAGATGCCTGATGTTAAGCTGCTGGTGGGCGGGACCGGCCCCTACGAAGGTTTCTTAAAGGATAAGGCTAATAACCCACTGCTAAAAGATAAAGTGGAATTCCTGGGATTTGTCAATGAGGACCAGCGCAACCAGCATCTTAAACAATCAGATGTGGCCGTGTTTCCCAGCCTTTATGAGCCGTTTGGCATTGTCGCTTTGGAAGCCATGGCCGCTCAAATTCCAGTCATTGTTTCGGATACCGGAGGGCTAAGCGAGGTAGTCTCACACGGGATCGACGGCTATAAGGTGCCTCCCGGTAATCCGGGCCTGTTGGCTTATTACATCAGGGAGGTCCTGGTTAATCCCGGCCTGGCCCGTGACCTGACCAGGCGGGCCTGGAAGAAAGTGCTGACTGTTTATGACTGGCAGAGCATCGCCCTGGATACTCTGGACGTATACCGTGAGGCGCTGGCAGCTAAATTTTGACAGGCTGTGAGTGGAAAACTATAATTTACACTGAGAATACAGGAGTCAGGACAGAATACAGAATAAGTCATAATAAATCATTTATTCTGACTCCTGTCTTCTGAATTCTGAATTCTGATAATAGGGGTTTTTGATGAAACGGGTTGTAAGTGTCAGCCTGGGTTCACCCCGGCGGGATTTTGCTGCTGAAATCGAAACAAAAGTCTGCAGGTTGTCTGTCAGAAGGATTGGCACGGGAGGAGATATTAAACAGGCGGCGGGGCTGCTGAAGAGTTTTGACGGCAATGTGGACGCCCTTGGCCTGGGCGGAGTTAATTTTGCCCTGCGGGCCGGCAACAAGAGCTACACACTGTGGGACGGCATAAGGTTAGCCTCTTTGGTGCAAAAAACCCCGCTGGTTGACGGGGGCGGTATTAAAGACACGGTTGAGAGAGAATTGATTCCGTTTATCCAGTCTCAGGCCGGTTGGCCGAGGCGGGGCCAGACTGTCCTGGTCGTGTCTGCGCTCGACCGTTACGGGCTGGCGGCGGCTCTGGAAAAAGCGGGATGCCGCTTAATTATCGGAGACGCCCTTTTTGCCCTGGGGTTGCCGGCGCCATTTTACTCACTGTCGTCTTTTCGGGCCGCTGCCTGCCTGACCCTGCCTGTTTTAGGCAGGCTGCCCATAGGTTGGCTGTACCCGGTTGGAGCAAGTCAGGAGGCGATAGTACCGCGCTTTGAACGATTTTACCGCAAAGCTGACGTTATAGCGGGTGATTTTCATTTCCTGCGGCGTCACCTGCCAGGTGACCTCAGCGGTAAAAATATTATAACCAGCACTCTCACCCCGGAAGATGTACAGGAACTAAAAAAGAGAGGGGTCCAGTGGCTGGCGGCGGCAGGTCCTTCTTTCCATGGCAGGTCACTCGGCGCCAACATGTTGGAGGCGGCCATAGTGGCTATTATGGGTAAAGGTACCGAAACCCGCCCGGAGCATTACCCGGAACTTTTCAGGCAAGTCGGCTGGGAGCCCCGCCTGGAAAGACTGGATTAAAATAAAAATATGATTATTCCTTTACTCAGTAATACCTTAAGATTGTCTTGTAATTCTTCTGTCAATCAAACAAATTTACAGGATTTACAAGATTGTAAGGATTTACTGGATAAACAATGAAGACTTATTATAATTATTCCTTTAATATTGAAACCTTTTAATGTTGTCATAAAAAATTTTGTAAACAGAATGCAAAATAAAAATATGATTTTATAATCCTGTTAATCATATAAAATCCTGTTAATCCTGTCAATTTGTTTTATCTTTGCACTGAGTTAACGATTTAATCATTAATAAATAAAAATAGTTTTAGTTTAACTATCTACAGAAATACTGAAAGGAGATTTTGCAATGGTTTTTGAACCGAAAGGCCTGGCTACGGGAATAGGCAGTTTACCGCATACCGATGCTGAAGAAGCCTTGTCCGTGGTTAAAAAATATGTTCCCTGCATACCTCACTGGCCTCAGCTGCCGCAGCGCGGCAGGCAGGAGAACATCGCGGAGCAGTTCCTGAAGCCCCTGGTAAATATAGGCCTGCTGGTTGATGACGGGGACAGGGTTTATTTTGACACAACCCGCCCGGACTGGGCGGATAACCTGACTGCATTCTATTCTCTGTATCTGGCCTATGAGGATGGTGACCTCACGGTGCTGGACCAGTTTGCCTTTGAGGAAGACTCAGCGGCCGGGTTTTATGCCTTTATGGAAGACCTGAAAAAAGGCGCCGGAAGCGCGCGAGTTTTAAAAGGACAGGTTGTAGGGCCTCTGACTGCGGCCTTTCAGCTGAAAGACGAGCGGGGATGTTTTGCCTATTACAATGATCAGCTGCGGGACCTGATTGTGAAAACCATCGCCCTGCACTCGGTCTGGCAGGTCATACAGTTAAAGAAGTTTGGTCTGCCGGTACTCATTTTTGTTGATGAGCCCTCGATCCGGGTTTATGGCAAGTCCAGTTATATCACTGTAACCAAGGAAGCCATTAAAGAAGACCTGGAAGCTGTGTTTCAGGCGGTACACTCCGCGGGCGCCCTGGCAGGCGTGCACTGCTGTGACGCTATTGACTGGTCGATACTTTTTGAGTCAAGTGTGGAAGTGGTCAATTTTGACGCTTACAACTACTTCAGCTCCATTGTTCCCTTTATAGCCTCTTTAAAAGAGTTTTTGAAAAGGGGCGGCCTTTTAGCCTGGGGTGTGGTCCCCACTCTGGATGACCTGGTTCTGGATGAGGACGGGGCTTCCCTGCTGGCAATTCTTGACCGTGAGTGGAAGGAACTGACCAGGCGGGGTGTTTCCCGCAAGCTTTTGTACAGAAACTGCATTATTGCGCCGGCCTGCGGGACGGGACTGCTTGACGCGGAACTGGCTGAGAAGATTTATGCTCTTGCCAGCTCTGTTTCTGAGAAACTGCGCTCCCGTGAGGGTAAGGAATCTTGATCCCGGTTGATAATCACCTGCACACTAAATTATGCGGCCACGCATCCGGCGAGATTGAGGAATACATTGACGCCGCTGAGCGGAAAGGCATCCGGGAAGTTGGTTTTTCGGACCACCTGCCTTTGTATTGGCTGCCTCCCGGCAAAAAGATTATGAATTATGCCATGGATGAAAATGACCTGCCGCGCTATGCAGAAAGGGTCAGACAGGTTGGCAGCAATTCGCCGGTCAGTGTGAAACTGGGGATCGAGGCTGATTTTGTCCCCGGCTATGAAAAAACATTGGAAAATATACTGTCCCCATATCCTTTTGATTTCGTCATGGGTTCAGTTCATTTTATTGACGGGTGGGGTTTTGACAACCCGGACGAGATGGGGGAGTATGCCCGGAGAGACATCGACGAGGTTTATGAGCGGTATTTTACTCTTTTAAGACAGGCCGCCCTGAGCGGGTATTTTGATATAATGGCCCACCCGGATTTGGTAAAGAAGTTCGGCTTCCGCCCAGTCAGGGACCTAAGCTCTCTTTATGAGGACACAGCGCGTGTGTTTAAGCAGGCAGGCGTTTGTGTAGAGGTAAATACAGCGGGGCTCAGGTACCCGGCCCGAGAGATTTATCCGTCCGCCAGGCTGCTGGAAGTCTTTTTCAGATATGGCCTTCCTGTCAGCATAGGTTCCGACGCTCACCACCCCCGGCAGGTGGGGAACGGTTTGGAGGAAGCAGTCGGGCTGGTTAAAAAAATTGGTTACCGGGAAATTGCCACATTTACCGGCAGGAAGATTAAATTTGTAAAAATTTACTAGTGCCGGCAGGAATTATTTTACATTTACAGAACAGTATATGTAAATAATTGGTACTGCGGGGTGTTTTTATGGACTATATCAGCCTGGGACTGGTATTTATTTCATCTGCCGTTTTCATAATTACTTTCTTCCTTGCAGCCGGCCGCTCAGGCCTCTGGCTTTCTGAAAAAAGAGCCTTTAATTCCAAAAAGGATTACGGGACTGCCGGAGATAAGAACGCCATAGTGGTGCATCTGCCCCAGGGACTCCGCCTGCCGGCGGACTATACCCTGGATTTAAAAGTATCCCTGCGCAGGGATGAAAAAGAAAAAACAGTGATCAAGCAGGAGACCACGCAAGACGTTGTCAAAAAAAACCGTCACAGGCTTGACGAGTATCTGTAAAACAGAGCCCGGGCAACGAGTTTAATAGAGTGGGGATAAAATAGAGAGATGTTAT
>ENA-UOYA01001104-UOYA01001104.1-activated-sludge-metagenome-genome-assembly--contig:-NODE-1104-length-30484-cov-5.106905_pt1 | contig 30484 bp, 30 predicted proteins | sample MGYA00238163_ERZ764804 | MGnify/ENA primary metagenome ERZ764804 (study PRJEB28919, sample SAMN05720223) | activated sludge metagenome | isolation source: Anaerobic digester | place: Hong Kong... | reverse complement strand
CTTCAGGAATTCGACCACCTTCAAGGTGTTGGAAACGTGCCGCTCCACTCTGAGCGACAGGGTTTCCAGCCCCTGAAGGAACAGGAACGAATTGAACGGACTGAGAGCGGAGCCGGTATCTCTGAGCAAGGTGACCCTTGCCTTGATGATATAAGCTGCAGCCCCCGCCGCTTCCGTAAACCTGACGCCATGATAGCTTGGAACAGGCTCTGTCAGGCAAGGAAATTTTCCTGACGCCATCCAGTCGAATTTCCCGGAATCTATGATGACGCCGCCAATGGAGGTTCCGTGGCCGCCGATAAATTTGGTTGCGGAATGGATCACGACGTCGGCGCCGTACTCAATAGGCCTGCACAGATATGGCGTAGCAAAGGTATTGTCGACGATGAGCGGGATTCCCGCCTTATGGGCAATCTTTGCAACCTCCTCTATGTCGATGACATTGGAAGCAGGATTTCCCAGGCTTTCAATGAAGATCAGCTTCGTGTTTTCCCGGATCGCATATTCAAAAGCGTTTTCTTCCTCCGGATCCACAAAGGTGGTCGTGATTCCAAAATCGGCAAGCGTATGAGCGAACAGATTATAAGTACCTCCGTAGATGGTCTTTGAGGCGACGATGTGATCTCCGGAATGAGCGATATTCTGGACCGCGTAAGCTGCGGCAGCAGAACCCGATGAAACGGCCAAGGCGCCGATCCCGCCTTCCAGCGCGGCGATCCGTCGTTCAAAAACATCGGTGGTCGGATTCATGATCCTCGTATAGATATTCCCTGCCTCCTCAAGCCCGAATCGCGCGGCGGCACTCGCGGCACTCGGGAAAACATAGGATGTGGTCTGGTAGATGGGAACGGCTCTTGCGCCGGTCGCCGGATCGGGATCTTCCTGTCCGGCATGGATCTGTAAGGTTTCAAATCTCAATTTTCTGTTCTGCTTGTCCGACATGGTTATCAACTCCTTTATTTTATACTATTCCTATCTATATAATATGATATTAACTTATATTATCTCTACAAGTTTGTGTTGTCAATACTTTTTTTATGTGGCCGAAAAGCAAAAAAGCGCTCCGTTTCCAACCGAAGCGCTTTTTGATTGATCATGAAAAATAATTCGGGATCTGGGTGTCCCGAAGACAGTCATATGATGTAAATCGGTTCCGTTTTCTCATGATAACGTGTGACCAGATCTTCCAATGTGATATTATCGACCACATCTTCCACCGCTTTCTGTATTTTCTGCCATACTTCCAGCGTAACGCAGGTCGACGCCCTGTCGCAGGAATCTTCCTCTTCCGAGCAATAGACCGGTCCGAGGCTGCCTTCCATCAGCCGCAGGATCATGCCGACCGTATACTCCGAGGGCGCCTTTGCCAGCATGTAACCGCCCTGGGCCCCTCTGACGCTTCGGACATAGCCGGCCCGGTTGAGCTGGGTTATGATCTGCTCCAGGTATTTTTCCGAAATATCTTGTCTTGCCGCAATGCTTTTAATCGAAATGTATTCGCCCGTATAATTGATTGCCAGATCAAGCATGAGACGCAAAGCGTAACGCCCCTTTGTGGAAATTTTCATTTTATCACCGCCGCCACCAAAATCGTTTATGTATTATATTCATATGATACAATAGGAAAACTCGGAATACAACAGATTTTTCCCTGTTCATACCCCGTGTTCCAGGATTGTTCCCTTTGCAACTGACTTATCTGGTTGACACGGTTTAAAAAAACGACATATAATAAACGCACTGATAGAATTCGAGGGAGCAATTCCATGTCAACCAGAGGAAGCGTGCTGAAAGCACTGGAAGAAAAGAAAGGAACGACGGTTTCCGGCGAGGAACTGGCAAGCCGCCTCGGCATATCGAGAGCCGCCGTATGGAAGGCGATCCGGGAACTGCGGCGGGAAGGGTACCGGATCGACGCCATTACAAGCAAGGGCTATTGTCTGGCTCCGGACAGCGATATGCTTTCCGTGGAAGGAATCCTGCCCCATGTGAAAGTGCGTTTCATGGAGGATCGGATTCACGTGTTCAAATCTTTGGAATCCACAAACCTAACCGCAAAAAAAATGGCGCTGGAAGGCGCTCCGTACGGAACCGTTGTCATCGCCGAAGAACAGACAAAAGGCAGGGGCCGGATGGGCCGCAGCTTTTTCTCGCCGCCCGCAGGCGGGATCTATATGACCTTCATTCTTGAACCCCGCTTCGATATGACAAAATCCGTGCTGATCACCACGGCAGCCTCCGTCGCGGTCTGTAAGGCCATTAAAATGTTGGCGGGGGTCGACTGCAAGATCAAGTGGGTCAACGATATCTATCTGGGAGACAAAAAGATCTGCGGGATTTTAACGGAAGCCGTCACCGATTTCGAAAGCGGCCACATCGATCATATCGTGTTGGGGATCGGCATCAACTACAGCACGGCACAATCCGCTTTTCCCCACGAGCTTTCCGGCGTTGCGGGATCGCTCTTTGCAGACGCGCCTCCGGCAGACGGGATTTCCCGAAACCGGCTGATCGCGGAAATAATCAATCAAGTCCTGGAAATCAATGAAAACCTGGAATCCAGAAATTTTATAGAAGAATATAGAAGCCGGTCCTTTGTGCTGGGAAAGGAAATCCTCGTCATCCCGACGTCCGGCTCGGAAAAAACGCACAGCCGGGACGGGGGAATCCCGGCAGAAGCCCTGGACATCGACGGAGACGGCGGGCTGGTGGTCCGTTATCAGGACGGTTCTGTGCAGACGCTGAATTCCGGAGAGATCAGTATTCGTACAATATAGACAAGGCATGATCATGTTAAGGAGGGACCATGTATCGGCTCATCGTAAGCGACCTGGACGGGACATTGCTGAAAGACGATCACACGCTTTCCGATTATACGAAAGCGGTTATTCATAAAGTTTCTGAAGCCGGGATCGATTTCATGCTGGCAACGGGAAGAATCTTCGGCGGAGCCAGGCAATATGCAAACGAACTGAAATTAAATACGCCCATTCTGGCGTGCAACGGCGCGCTCATCAAAGAGGCGTCGGGCAGGCTGCTATACGGAAAACCGCTTCTCAATGAAGCGCTGGATGAAATCTTCCGTCTGCTGACAGACATGAATTATTACTTTCATTGTTATGGGGAAGAAAACTTTTATACCAAAAAAATCACAGGTTTTTTAAGAACGTTTTATTCAGTTGACAAAACGCCGTCCTTAGAAGAGCTTTTTCCCATGGTGGAAATCGAACCGATGGAGCTTATCGGCAGGGATGATATTTATAAAGTGCTGGTCAGATGTGAGGGAGAGGAGCAGAGAAATGGGCTTTTCCGCAGATTGTCACGAATCCCCGGCACTTCCGTCACCGTTTCCTGGCATAATACCTTCGATATCTGCGCGGATCAGGTGAGCAAAGCAGACGCCGTCAACCGGTATGCTGCGGAAAAAGGCATCCTGCCGTCGGAGATCATCTGCTTCGGCGACAACTACAACGACGTCGACATGATTCGGTTTGCAGGCCTCGGCGTCGCCATGGACAACGCTGTGAAAGAGCTGAGGGAAGCTGCCGACTATGTGACCGGCGGCAACAACGAAGACGGCGTTGCAAAGGCAATCGAAAAGTTTGTGTTTGGCTCTTGAGAGCCCGATTGTGTTTGGCTCTTGAAAGCCGCCGATCATGCTATTCTGAGGCAACGAAAAAGCCCGCGCAAGCGGGCTTTCATGATTCGTCAACTGTTGCGGTCAGCTTCATGGAAGGTTTTCAGGTTGCCGATCTTCCTGCTTCTCTGCTTCAGGATCTCGTTGATTTCATCCAGTCCGATCCCTTCGCTGACCATCAGCACCGTCAGATGATAAAGCAGATCGCAGATTTCGTTCTTCAGATCCAGCAGAGCCGCATCCTTCCTGTCCTCTCCCTCCGCTGCCGCATTTTTCGCGGCGATGATGACCTCGCTGCATTCCTCTCCGCACTTCTTCAGGATCTTGTCCAGTCCCTTCTGAAAAAGGTAACAGGTATAGGAGTTTTCGACGAAGGTGCGGTGACGGTCAACCACGACCCGGTAAAGCTCCTTCAGGGCCTTGTCACGTTCAGCGGCTTCTCTGTCATTGGCAAGTTTCTCCAGTTCCTCCCCGGTGCGGAATTCCGCAATGCCTGACTCCAGATAAAAGCAGGATTCATTGCCCGTATGGCAGGCGGGTCCCGTCTGCTCCACCATGATGAGGAGGGAATCGTCGTCGCAGTCTCCCGTAATGCTGATCACCTTCTGGACGTGGCCGGAGGTCGCCCCTTTGTTCCAGAGCTCATTCCGGGAGCGGCTGTAGAACCAGGTATAGCCCGTCTCTATGGTTTTCCTGAGGCTTTCTTCATTCATATATGCAAGCATCAGCACCTTTTTCGTAGCCCTGTCCTGGATGATGGCGGGAATCAAAGGCGCCTTTTCAAAATATTTCTTTAAATCCATGTTGCTCTCTCCTGTTTTTATTTCACTATAACAGCCGAACTGGCAGTCCGTTGTTTTTCAATTCGGTTTTGACCTGGTTCACCGTCAGCTCTGCGTAATGGAAAATGGAGGCTGCCAGGGCCGCGTCGGCAGACGTCTTTTGGAACAGCTCCGTAAAATGGGACAGCCGGCCGCAGCCGCCGGAAGCGATGACGGGAATATTCACCACGCTTAAGACGGCGTTGAGCATATCGACGTCAAAGCCCTCCTTGGTTCCGTCCGCGTCCATGGAAGTCAGCAGGAGCTCTCCCGCGCCCAGCCTTTCCGCTTCCATGGCCCATTGCACCGCATCCTTTCCCGTATCGATTCTGCCGCCGTTGATATAGACGTTGTATTTGCCGGGAGCGGTTTTCTTTGCGTCGATGGCGACCACCACGCACTGGCTTCCGAATCTGGAAGCCGCTTCCGCGATGATGGACGGATTGCGGATTGCCGCGGAATTCACCGAGACCTTGTCCGCTCCCGCAAGGAGCAGCTCCCGGAAGTCCTCGGCGGTTCGGATGCCTCCCCCTACGGTCAGCGGGACGAATACGTTTTTCGCCGTCCTGCTGACCACGTCCAGCATGGTTCCTCTGCCCTCGTGGGTGGCAGTGATATCCAGAAAAACGATTTCATCCGCGCCCTGCCTGTCGTACTCAATGGCGCATTCCACCGGATCGCCCACTTCTTTGATCCCTATGAAGTTGATCCCCTTCACCACCTTGCCGTCCCGAACGTCAAGGCAGGGGATGATTCGTTTAGCCAGCATATGAGTTCTCCTTCGATGCTTTCAATGATCACCGCCTGCAAAATGCGACGGCTTCCTTCAGGGAAAGGGTCCCTTTATAGATCGACTTCCCGCAGATCGCTCCGTAAAGCCCCATTTCCTTCAGTGCGGCGATATCCTTCATGGTATGGATCCCGCCGCTGGCAATGATTCGGCAGTCCGTCGCCTCCCGAATCCGTCCTAGCTGTTCCAGATTCGGACCGGACAAAGTCCCGTCCTTTGAGATATCGGTAAAGATGATGTACTTGACGCCGGCGGCTTCCATTTTCTTTGCCAGATCCAGATAAAAGACGCCGCTGTCGGTAAGCCAGCCGTCTCCCGATACGTTCCCGTTTCTCGCGTCGATCCCCACTGCGATCCTGTCTCCGTACTTTTTCACTGCGGCCTTAACGAGCTCTTGATCGGCAATGGCGGCAGAGCCGATGATCACGCGGGAAATCCCCTGATCCAGATAGTAATCGATGCTTTCCATGGTGCGGATTCCGCCGCCCAGTTCCACCTTCAGTCCGGTTTTCCGCGCAACTTCCAGAAACACCGGGCTGTTTATCAGACTTCCCTCCTTCGCGCCGTCCAGATCCACCATGTGAATCCATTCCGCGCCGGCCTCCTGAAAGGATAAGGCGGTTTTCAGCGGATCCTCCGCGACCTTTTCCGCGGTAGCGAAATCGCCCTTGGTCAGCCTCACGCACTGGCCTTCTTTGATATCGATAGCGGGTAATATGATCATTTCAGTCCTCCGAATCGTTGATTACAGTTCAGCAAAATTGCGCAGTATTTTCAGGCCGATCTCTCCGCTCTTTTCCGGATGGAACTGGGTCCCGTACACATTGCCCCGGAACACCAGGCCCGGAATATATTCCCCGTACTCGCTGTACAGAGAAACAAACCGCTTATCCGTCACGGCTTTATAGGAATGAACGTAGTAAAACATATCGCCCTCACGAATCCCCTCGGACAGCGGGCAGGCGTTTTCGCACTTCACATCGCTCCAGCCCATATGAGGGATCTTCAGACCGGGCGCGGCAATACGGTTCACCTCTCCGGGGATCAGCCCAAGCCCCCCGACCTTTTCAAATTCATAACCGTATTCAAACAGCATCTGCATGCCGAGACAGATCCCCAGCAGCGGTTTTTTTAACGCTTCTTCGATTATGGTTTCCGTCAGACCGGAGCGATCAAGCATCCCCATGGCGTCTGGAAACGCTCCCACGCCGGGCAGGATCAGCCGGTCCGCAGCCTTGATCTCTTCGGCAGACGATATGACGTTGTTTTCCAGTTTCAGAAAGTCCAGCGCATTTTTCAGGCTGAACAGATTTCCTGCTCCGTAGTCTATGATTCCGATCATCGCGACACTCCTGACTACAGACTGCCCTTGGAGGACAGGACGCCTTCGCCTTCTATTTTTACCGCCATTTTCAGGGCATGGGCAAAGGCCTTGAAGATCGCTTCCGCCTTATGGTGATCGTTTTTCCCATAGAGCAGATTGATGTGCAGCGTTACCATGGCGTTTCCGGCAAAAGCCCGGAAAAACTCCTCAACCATGGCGGAATCCATACCGCCCAGCCGGTAGTCGCCGAATTCCGCATGGAAGGCGAGATAGGGCCGGCCGCCGATATCGACGCAGCAGAACGCCAGGGCCTCATCCATAGGGATGGCGGCGTTTCCATAGCGGGCGATCCCTGTTTTTTCGGAAAGGGCGGCCGCAAAAGCCATACCCAGCGCAATCCCCACGTCCTCGACGGAGTGGTGGCTGTCCACGTCAAGATCTCCCTTGCAGGAGAGCGCCAGGTCGAAACCGCTATGGACCGAAAAAGCCGTCAGCATGTGATCGAAGAATCCGATTCCCGTACTGATCTGATTTTCCCCCGTGCCGTCGACATTCAGGCTCAGCTCGATATTTGTTTCCTTTGTTTCCCGTTTTATAACTCCCTCTCTCATGGTGAAACCCTCCTATCGTAATATTTCGGAAAGCGCCCGGATCAGCGTGTTATTCTCTTCCCTGGTCCCTGCGGTGATCCTGAGATAATCCCCCAGCCTGCGGACGATGATGGAGCGCTTTTTCAGTTCCTCGTAAACGGATCCCGCGTCCTCCGGCTCAACAAATACGAAATTCGTATCCGGCTTGATCACTCTTCTGATTCTGCCGGCCTCTGCAAGAGGCAGCAATCCCTGATACAGGTAGTCCCGGGCCTTCTTGATTTCCTCCACCGCGTTTTTGATATAACCGGGGTTCGAGAAGATCACACACCCGACAGCCTGCGTCAGCGCATTGACGTTATACGGCGATCTGACGCAGTGCAGCGCCCGTGCGATCTTCTTTGAGGAAACGGCGAAGCCCAGACGGACCGCCGCCATGCCCCACGCCTTGGAGCAGGTTTTCAGCAGGATCAGGTTATCATATTTTTCCGCTGCCTTCATTACCGATTGATCGGAAAAATCCATATATGCTTCATCGATGATCACCAGCGCGCCGGTGTTTTCCACGATATGCAGCACGTCTTCCCGGCTCATGACAAGCGAGGTCGGGCTGCAGGGATTGGAGATGATAATGGCGGCGGGATCGCATTTTTCGGCTGCGTCCAGCACGTCGCGCGACGTCAGGCGCAGATCGTCCTGTTTCTCAACGATCACATTGGTCTTTTCATAGATCTCCCCATAGAAACGGTACATGGAGAAATCCGGCGAAAAGGTCAGCACTCTGTCGCCCGGTCTCAGGAACGCACCCATGATGACGGTGATCAGCTCATCGGAGCCGTTTCCCGCAACGACGCAGTCCGGATCCACTCCGTAATACCCCGCAAATTTCCCGCATAACTCCATTGCCATAGGGTCCGGATAACGGTTCAATCTGATCTTTGAAATCGCCGATAAAAACTGTTCCCCGAAGATTTCACCGGGATCAATGAAGCTTTCATTGGCGTCCAGCCTGATTTTATAATCTCCGGCCACCGCGTCGTAAGGCGTCAGATTCTTTACTTTATCATTTAACTCATATGACATCTTGTTCAAACCTCACTTTAATGGAATTGGCGTGGGCGGAAAGCCCCTCTTTCTCTGCAAGGGCGATGATATCGTCTTTGTCCGCGGCAAGCGCCTCTCTCGAATAGCAGGTATAACTCATCTTTTTGATAAAGCTGTCCACGCCCAGCGGCGAGGAAAATCTCGCAGTCCCCGAGGTGGGGAGCACGTGGTTGGTGCCCGCGAGGTAATCCCCCAAAGGTTCGGGCGCATAATCCCCGCAGAATACGGAGCCGGCGTTTTTGATGAATGGCAGATACGCCGCGGCATCTTTCAGCATCAACTCAAGATGCTCCGGCGCGATCATGTTTGCGAGTCCGATCATTTCTTCCGTGCTCCGGCAGACGATGGCGGCGCCGTAATCGGCCAGCGATTTTTCTATGGTCTCCCTTCTGCCGAGCCTTTTGATTTGAACGTCGATCTCCTTTAATGTCCGGACCGCGACGGTTTCGCTTGTGGTCAGCAGGACCGCGGAAGCCATGGGATCATGCTCCGCCTGGCTCATGAGATCCGCCGCAATATATTTCGGATTGGCAGTCTCGTCGGCCAGCACCAGGATCTCGCTCGGTCCTGCGATCATGTCAATATCCACCTGACCGAACAGGAGCCTTTTCGCCGTCGCCACAAAGATATTTCCGGGTCCCACGATCTTATCCACCGCCGGAAAGCTTTCCGTTCCGTAGGTGAGCGCGGCGACCGCCTGCGCGCCGCCGGCCAGGAACACCCGGTCGACTCCCGCCAGGTAAGCGGCCGCCAGGATATCAGGGTTTTCCCTGCAAACAGGCGTCTCCCCATTCTTATTCTCTACAATGGGGGGAGTGACCATGACGATTTCTTCCACTCCCGCAATTTTTGCCGGAACGACGTTCATCAATACGGTGGAAGGATAGGCCGCCGTTCCGCCGGGCACATAGACGCCGACTCTTGTCAGTCCGCGTACAATCTGCCCGAGAACGATCCCGTTTTCTTTTTTCAGTTCATACCCCTGCCGCACCTGTTTTTCATGGTAAGCCGCGATGTTTTCCTTTGCATGGCGCAGCGCTTTCTTCAGCGCCTCGTCTGCGCCTTCCCAGGCCGCTTTCATTTCTTCCGCGGGAACCTCGAAGCGGTCAGGACTTGCGCCGTCGAACTCCGCCCCGAGCCGGCGGACCGCCTCGTCGCCCCCGGTCCTGACTTCGCTGATGATGTCAAGCACGGCCGAATTGACGGAAAGATTGATCTGGCCGGCCCTTTGTTTCATTTCCTTCAGAAAAGCAAATTCTCTCTCCTGATTTGCAAAGATGATTTTCATATTATCTCCTCACCTTCTTCTGGATGTCGGAGATCAGCCGGTCGATTTCCGGCTTCTTCAGCTTCATACTCGCCACATTGACGATGAGCCTTGCCGATATGTTTCTGATTTCCTCGATGATCTCCAAGCCGTTTTCCCGCAGAGTCGTCCCCGTTTCCACGATATCGACGATGCCGTCCGCAAGGGACAGCAGCGGGGCAAGCTCCACGGAGCCTTCTAATTTTATGATTTCTACGTCCATTCCCTTTGATTCGAAATAGGAGCTGGCGACCTTGGGATATTTGGTGGCGATGCGCTTGGTCCGGTAGCCTCCGTAGAAATCCGAACCCTTCGGAACGGCGAGGGCAAACTTGCATTTTCCGAAGCCCAGATTCAGCACTTCATAAAACGTTCCCCCGCTCTCTACGATGGTATCCTTTCCGACAATGCCTGCGTCACAGACGCCGTGCTCCACATAGGTGATCACGTCGGCGGCTTTGGCAAGAACCACCTCTATGTTTTTATCCGGTATGGAAAGAAACAGCTTTCTCCCTTTTTCCTTCAGATTGACCGTGTCGTATCCCATTCGGTCAAAGAGCTCAACAACGTCTTTTTCCAGCCTTCCCTTTGTCAGCGCGATCCTGACATTGCTTCGAGCGCCGCTGTCAGAGGTTCCGGGAACCTCCGGGTCCTGGCAGCCCTCTTTGAGCAGACGCGAGGCCAGCTGATCCACGTTGATGCCAAACCCGATCGCCGGCAGGTTTTCGCCGAAGTCCTTGAACAATTCGTCATATCGCCCCCCGGAAAGCACGGGTTCTCCCGCTGTAGAGATGTAACCCCGAAAAATCAGCGAGCTGTAGTACTCTGCCTGGTGCACCAATCCGAAGTCAATCATTACCTTATCCACGTGCAGATCAACCAGCCCCTGGAAGATCCGTTCCAGATAGGCGAGCATATCCTGCAGTTTCTCATGATAACCGTTGAACAGCTTTCCTGCCTGAACCAGTGCTTCTCTGCCGCCGAACAGCTTGGGTAGCTCTTTCAGGATCTCGGTGGTCTTGCTCTCCGGGAAGGATTCCAGGATATCCGAAAGTCCGGCGTAATTCTTGGAGGCGATGAGAGAGTGGATGGTCTCCTTCTGCTCCGGCGTCGCATTCAGGTCATCCATGAGAAGCTTGTAGATTCCGATATGGCCGAGTTCTATTCTGAAATCATCAACGCAGCAGGAGGTCATCGCCTCTAGGCCGGTTGTCAGTATCTCAATATCCGACTCAAAAGAGGACGTCCCTACCAGTTCGATCCCCATCTGCATGATTTCTCCGCTCCTGCCTCTCAGCTCCGGCTGCTGGCGGTAGACCCGCTGTGCGTAATAGAACCGGATGGGAAGAGCATGGCCTTTGAGCTTGGTGGCGGTCATACGCGCGATCGGGATTGTGGAGTCGGGTCTCATGGCAAGAAGTCTTCCCTTGTGATCGATGAGCTTATACATGCTTTCCTGGGGAAAATACATGGAGTTGGAGGAAAACACATCAAAGAACTCGAATCCGGGAGTGACCACCTCGTGATACCCTTTCTCCTCAAAGGTCCCCCTGAGAGTTTCTATGATTTTTCTCTGTGCTGCGCATTCCTGAAACAGCAGGTCTTTCGTGCCCTCCGGCGTGATGCGGTCATATTTTTTCATTTTCTGAAATCCTCTTTTCGATAGCCAATGGTAATTTATCACGTTATAAGGCTATCACTTTAAAGCGATAAAGTCAATAGTATTTTTCAGCGATTTCTCGTGTGTACTCCGCGAAACAATTGTAAACTTATCTATTGTTTTAGGTTGACAATGATCCGAATACGAGATATAATGGCAGAAATAATGAGGGGGTATCAGTTGATATGAAGACGAAAAAGATGATTCTCTGCGCTCTGTTCGCGGCGCTAACTGCAGTATGCTCCATGGTATCGATCCCGCTTCCCTTTACGCCGGTGCCGATCAATCTTGCGACGCTGTCGGTATTTCTTGCGGGCGGGCTGCTGGGCTCCCGATACGGCGCCGCGAGTCAGACGGTTTACGTTATTCTCGGAGCTGTCGGACTTCCCGTTTTCCATAGTTTCACCGGAGGGTTCGGCGTCATCACAGGGCCGACGGGAGGTTACATCATCGGTTATATAGCGGCGGCATGGCTCACAGGGTTCCTGATCGAAAAACTTGGACACAGCTTTCTGAAGAATATCGCCGCCATGATTGCCGGGCTTGCAGTCTGCTACGCTATGGGCACCATGTGGTTCATGTACATCACCTCAACCGGTCTTGCGGCGGCTCTGATGATGTGCGTCGTTCCGTTCCTTGTCGGGGATGCGATCAAGATCGCGGCGGGCGCGTTCCTGGTAGAGAGGCTGTATAAACTGGTTTAACAGACCGGTCTGATCAATTCGTAACCTGCAAGCGGCACCCTTCCGTCTTTGGAAGGGTGCCGCCTCATTTATTTTAGGAGAAGAAAATGAAAAAGTTTATCTCGTAACACTTTTTCCCGCTTTATTTCAGCTTCCATGCAAGATCGGCAAGGAATAAATTCTGCTTCAGCGCATCGACCGTCGTTTCTTTCGTGATCGATACGAATTCAATATCCATCATGGTTGCCCAGTCCGCCATCTGTTCGGATGTGATGTCATACGTGAGAACGGTATGATGCGCGCCTCCCGCAGTGATCCATGCCTCTGCTCCGGTGAGCAGGTCCGGCATTGCCCGCCACATCACGCGAGCAACCGGAAGGTTAGGCATTTCGTAGATCGGCTTGACGCACTCAATATCCTGACAGATCAGGCGGAGGCGCCCACCCATATCGACAAGGCTTACAGCAATAGCCTTTCCGGCGCGTCCCTCAAACACAAGCCGTGCCGGAGCAGCCTTTCCGCCGATCCCAAGCGGATGGACCTCGATCCTTGGCTTAGCCGAGGCGATCGAAGGACACACCTCCAGCATGTGGGCTCCAAGGCTGTATTCGTTGCCTTTCGTAAGATCATAGGTGTAATCTTCCATAAACGACGTTCCGCCGCTCAGCCCCTCTCCCATGGCTTTTATGACCGCAGTCATGGCCGAGACCTTCCAGTCGCCCTCTCCTCCGTAGCCGTATCCCTGCTCCATCAAACGCTGCGTAGCAAGGCCGGGCAGCTGTTCCATACCGTAAAGATCTTCGAAGGTATTGCTGAAAGCCTTACAGCCTTCCTGATCCAGCAGTTTTTTTATTGCAATTTCCGTTTTCACCTGATAACGTACACTGTCCAGCTTGTCGGTGTTGATTTCATATTTCTGAGTCAGTTCCTTCATCAACGCGTCTGTTTGGGTATCGGTAACGGCGTCGATATAGTCGACCAGTGTGCCCACAGGCCATGTGTTGACCTGCCAGCCAAGCTTTGTCTGAACTTCCACTTTATCGCCTTCCGTAACAGCCACATGGCGCATATTGTCTCCAAACCGCATGACCTTCAGCGTCTTGCTGAACGACACACCAACGGCGGTGCGCATCCAGTCGCCCAATCTTTTCTGAACATCCTCATCCTGCCAGTATCCGGCGATTACCTTGCGGTTCATCCGCAGACGGGCTCCTATAAAGCCGTGCTCGCGGTCTCCGTGGGCCGCCTGATTCAAATTCATGAAGTCCATATCGATCTCTTTATCCGGGATCTTCCGGTTGTATTGTGTGGCAAAGTGGCAATACGGTTTTTGGAGCTCCTTTAAACCGTTGATCCACATTTTGCTGGGGCTGAACGTGTGCATCCACATTATGACGCCGGCGCACCTGTCGTCATAGTTTGCCTCCTTGATCACTTTGCTGATTTCCTCCGGCGATTTGGCAGTCAGTTTATATACAATCCTGCAGGGGAGCAGCCCCGATGCGTTCATTTTATCGGCCATCTCGCCGGCGCGGGCCGCCACCGTTTCGAGAACTTCGGCTCCATAAAGCAGTTGGCTTCCTACAACAAACCAAAATTCATAATCCTTCATTGCCATCGTCGTTCCCTCCTTATTTGATGATATGCAAAGATTTTTTATCTATGGTCAAAGCCACGACGATCAGAAAGATCGTTCCTTTGATAAACTGCTGGATTGCTGTATCATAACCCAGCATGACAAGACCATTATTCAGCACGCAATAAATCAGCGTACCGATTACAATATTGGAAAAACGGACCCTCGCGCCGCCGGATATGGGAAGCCCGCCCAATACCAGGGCAATCAGGATCATGGTCTCCAGCTGGTTGCCCGCCGTAGCGGTTATGGAACCTACCTTGATGACATTCAGAAATGCGGCAAATCCGGTAATGGCTCCCGCGGCCGTAAAGATCAGGAACTTCGTTAAATTCGTACGGATACCCGAAAAACGTGCCGCCGTCTCTCCGGCGCCGATTGCCTTCAGGCACGTGCCAAGCTTTGTAAAAGTGAAAATGAAATAAACAATCAGGAGTACTGCAACCGTAAGCGAGATCTTGAGCCAGGTAAGATTCAGCTCCGTAATAGTGATCTTTGCCGCAACCGGCGCATCCGTGGTCATGTATGCACACAATCCCCGGAACAGATACATCGTACAGATCGTTACAATGAATGACGGGATCTTGAATTTTACATGAAAGAAGCCGTTGCATGCTCCGATCAGGGCGCCTGCCAGAATACCGGCGATCACGGCCAGCGGAATGCTGTAAAATGACAGATAGCTGATCACGATGGATGAAATGCCGAGGATGGAGCCCTGTGAAAAATCCAACCCGCCGATGGTCATGACCAGAAATACGCCGGTGGATGCGATCATCAGCACATAAACCTGACTCAAGATCAGATTGATGCTCCTGGCTTCAATGATGCTCATGTCGGTCATTACGGCAAACACCGCAACGATGATAATGAGTCCGAACAGCGGAAGCAGATCACGCAGACGGGAATTGCTTAAAATATGTTTCACTTTCATCAATGTTATCTTCTCTTCTACAATTGTTTTTTCTGTCATTTGGCTCACCTTCTATACCATCTTGGCGATGAGATCTTCTTCGCTCAGCCTCTCGTCGCGCTTGAATTCGCCGTTTATTACGCCGTTTTTCATGATAATGATCCGGTCGCACATGCCCAGAAGTTCCTGAATCTCTTCGGAAATCATGATGATCGATTTCCCTTTCGCCTTCAATTCACTCATCAAAGCGTAAATATCCGCCTTGACCTTGACGTCGATACCGCGCGTTGGGCTATCCAGCACAATGATATCCGAGTCTCTTCCGATCCACCGCGCCAGAACGACTTTCTGCTTGTTTCCGCCCGAAAGATTGGATACAAACTGATCGACTCCCGTCATCTTTACGCTGATCAACTTTGCGTACCGATTCGCGAATTCGTTCAGTTTCTTTTTCCTGAGAATTCTCTTTTCCGCCAGATCATTGATGGAGGGCAGGATAATATTGTCGCGAATACTGTCATAAATGATGATGGATTCGTTATCTCTGTCCTTGGAGGCATATGCGATACTGTGCCTGATCGCTGTCGGGATCGAATCGATTTTTGTCCCATCCGCCAAAGTGACCGATCCGGTCCGGTCATAAGATGCTCCGAAGATCGCCTTTCCGACTTCATGCATACCGCATTCGCTCAAGCCGCCGAATCCAAGGATCTCGCCTTTATAGAGCTCGAAGCTGATTCCATTGATCCGCTCCGGTACGGATACCCCTTGGACCGACAGCACCGTTTCACCGCTAACGGGCTCGCCATAATCCGTACGATAGTATTTGCTGGCGATCTCACGGCCTACCATCAGGCGTTTCAATTCATCTTCACTGGCGTCGCTGCTCTTTACGGTGTCGATGTAGCTGCCGTCCCGCAAAACCGAAATGTTATCCGTAAATTCGATGACTTCTGTAAGATCGTGGGAAATAAAGATAATCGTCTTGCCTTCGTCACGGATGCGCTTCATATGCTTGTATAGTTCTTCGCGTCCGTTCTGGCTCAGCGCGGTGGTTGTCTCATCGATCACCACGATCTGGGGGTCGAAGTAGGTTGCCTTAACGATTTCGATCAGCTTTCTGTCTTCAAAATGATAATGATCGATCATCGCTGCCGCATCAATGTGTCCAAACCCATATTTATCCAGCAATCGAGCCGCCTCGCGGTTCATTGCTGTTGTATTCTTAATACCATATTTCACAAATCTGTCTTCTCTTCCGAGAAAAATATTCTCTGCAACGGTCAATCCTGACAGAGTTCCCATTTCCTGTACAATGATCGAGACTCCCTTATCGTTCGCCTCAACCTGATTTTTGACATGGAGCTCTTCCCCGTTAAGAAGAAAGCGTCCGCTGTCTATTGAATGGATCCCGCAGAGCATGGATACGAAGGTTGATTTCCCCGACCCGTTTTCGCCGATCAGTCCATGAATCTCACCCCTGGCAAATGTCATGGATACATCACGGACCGCTTTTGTTATCCCGAATGATTTGCAGATGTTCTCTGCTACTAAAATCGTCTCGCCCATATTTATCACCCCTACTTAACAACAGCGCCCTTGGCAGGCTTGGTCGTGATAGCGACGATCAACAGCAAAGCCGCTCCGGTAACAACATTCTGGATCGTGGTCGGAGCTCCCAATGCTATAAAGCCGTTGAAAATGATGGAAATGATGAATTCACCGATTACCATGGCGGTGACCGGGGTTCCGTATTTCCGGAAAGCAAGACCGAAGAAGGTTCCCATCAGAGGTGTGAAGTTTCGGCTCATGGTGGCCATTCCCGTCAATGCTGTCATGGACGTGCCGAAGCTGACCGAAAGAACGGCCATGATTCCTACAAAACCGTGCAGCAGCACAAATCCGAGGATTTTATATTTATTCACGTTAATCCCCATATTTTTTGCCACGTACTCATCGCTGCCGATGGCATAGCAATAGGTGCCGATTTTCGTATACTTTAAAATAAAGAATGTCAGCAGGAATGCGATCAGTGCCAGGATCATATTGCCCGGCGCGTGACCGAAGAACTGCAGGGAAGGATCCAGCGACTGTTTCTCTCCGCCGGATGCGAAATAGGCAACGCATTCAAAAATCAGCATGAGGCCAACCGTAACGATCATGGAAGGAATCCTGAGTTTGGCATAGATTACGCCATTGCATAGACCGATGGCCAGTCCGCATAAAACGGCGCCGATCAATAGTCCGGGATAGCCGAACTGTTTCGACAGGGTAACGCCGATAATGGCTGAAAGCACCACATTGGCGCCGATACTGAAATCGAAAAGCCCCATCACAACGATAAAATAAAAACCACAGGCTCCGACCGAATAAATAATACTCGACTGAAGGTAATAATACGTTTTTTCCAGGGTGCCGAAATTATCCGGAGTCAGAATTTTGAACACCGCCCAGAAAAAAACCGCAAGCAATAGCAATAACATAATGCCGTAAAAACGGCCGAACAGCTCATTTTTTTTCAGTTCATTCAAACGCTTTCCAATACTCATATGTATCTTCCTTGTCAAATGGAGCACTCCCATAGTGCTAAATGCGGGGGCCGCATTTTGTGCGGCCCCGTAATCAACTTCAACTTGTCTTACTGTCCGTGTCTTGCCTGGACATCGGCAATGGACAAAGCTGCTGCGGTTTTCTGCAGGTCATCAAAGCTCATCTCCGACATGGCAACAAGTTCCTCCGTCGTATAAGGCAGTTCGTCTACAAAATATTTTGCATAGTTTGCATAGTCTTCAGAGGAGGCTACATACAGATATGGGAATAAGATCTCGTAGAAGCTGCCTTCCGGTTTCACATAGTTGCCCTTAATTGCATTATAAGTCATCATGAAAGCAAACAGCGGATCGGCGTAATGTCCGCCGGATTCTGCGGCCATACCGCCGCTTGCCAGCTGCTCATCAAGGTCAGGCAGGAAGTCAGTGGATACGACATTAACTTTGCCCTTTAAGCCGAGCCCTTCCACGCCGGCCAGCGCACCGATCAGGGTGTCTCCGCCGCCGCCCGCTACGATGAGAGCATCTGCGTCAGGATTTGCGGAAAGGATGGATTCTGCAGTGGCTCTTCCGGTGTCGGAAGTGGTTCCGCCGTACTGGGGCTCAAGCAGTACTGCCTGGTCGTTCGGATTGGCTTTATTCCATTCTTCAATGCCCTTCTTGTAGCCTTCCCATCTCAGCAGGAATGTAGCGTCGCCGGGCTGCCATCCTTCAAGGGCAATTTTACGGCTTCCTTTTTCGCAAAGGATCTTGACCAAATTCATACCATTGGCGATTTCGTCTTCATGTACTGCGCCTACATAATATGGGGAGTTGCAGGCAAGCGCATATTCGTCAGGATTGCTGTTTTTGTCGATAATACGGAAGAACTGGGATACATATACCTCGTTCTCGGTACATGTGTTGATAACGGACGTCATCTCTGCCGAGGAGGAATTGCAGATGATGATGCCGTCGCAGCCTGCCGCGGCAAGGGTCTCAACAGAAGCTGTTACCTGTTCGGAAACATGACCCTGGTCGACGTACATCACTTCAACGTCCAGAGCTTCCGCAGCAGCGTCAATGATTCTCTTGCACTGGCTGCCCAGCGTATCGGTCGAGCTCCAGATGGAAACGCCGATCTTAATTTTGTCCCCGCTGGCACTTGAGTCGCCGGAATCCTCACCGGTTCCACCGCCGCATCCGGTCACCATAGTCATCGCCAGTATCAAGCAGAGGATAATGCTTAGACTTTTTCTTTTCATAATTCTCTCTCTCCATTCTTAATTTTTATTGATAAAGAATATTTATCTCATCGGCCTGATGCCGATAAAACCGAAGGATTCAGATCGTTATCATCTGCGGGGAGATCTATGTGACATTGAAGCGATCAGACCAGGGTTGCCTGATATAAATGAAGTATAACATATCAATTTTAAAAATGCAATACAACTTATGTACTTTTTATGTATTTAATTGATATTTTTTACGTACATCTTGTATATATTTGTTTGAAAACAAGGCAATATGTCGCTTTCTTAACTTCTTCCTCCGGGTTTCAGCACATAAAAAAGTGGCTGACGCCACTTCTGTATGAATAGGAATTATTATATAATCCAAGGCAGTACGGCAGGGGTTTCTTCTTTATGCTGCAGGATATTGATCAATTTTTGAGCGGCAAGCTGCCCCAACTGCTCCTTCGGATTTGACAGGGAAAGAAACTTTACCGGAGAAAGCTGGGCCAGAGTGCTGTTGTCAAAGCTGACCAGCTCGATTTCACCCGGCACATCCACTCCGTTTTCCTGCAGGATACCCAGCACCTGCAGGGCTACCTCATCATTGTAGCACACCACCGCAGTACAGTTCTGCAGCGTCCGCATTGTTAAAGCAGTCAGCACATCATCACGGTTTTCCGTGGTATACCATAATACATTGTCGTCGCTCACCGTGATCTCGACCGAACGCAAAGCTTCGGCATAACCCGCATAGCGTCTGTGACCCTGAATATCATCGCTTTTAAAGATTCCGGCAATGTGCCTGTGACCCTTCTTCAGCAGTTCCTCACAGACCTTTCGGCCGCCGGAACGGTCATCTGCCACAACATAAATGGGGTTTTTCAGTTCGGGATAAAAACCGTTGATAAAGACAACCGGAATCCCGATTTCCTGCAGATGGGCATATAAATCAATATTCGGATTGGGGAGAGCCGTTTTGGTGCCTTCCACGATGAACCCGTCAATCGGTTTCTGCAGAAAATCCATTAAAATCCTGCGCTCATTATCCACGCGGTTGCGCGTTGCACTCAACATCGGAGTATAGCCGTTTTTTGACAGCACCTCATCGATGCCGTGCAATATGGCAGGGAAGATATATTCGCCGATATAGGTGGTTACCACCGCGATATTATGGTTTGCGGACCGACGTGGTACCGCGCTGCACACATAGGTGCCGCTGCCCCGTACACGGCGTAAGAAGCCCTCGTCTCCCAAAAGTCCAATCGCCTGCCGGACAGTTTGACGGCTGTACCCGGTGGCTTCGGCTAATTCATTCTCGCTCGGCAGCTTCTGTCCTTCCGAATAAATACCGGTTTGAATATCATTCCGCAGCTTGTTTGAAAGCTCTCTGTATTTATGTTCGCTCATACTTTTCATCCTTACAGCATTTTTCCCAATTGTATCATACAACTTTGGATCTGTAAATCTTTTTATTTCGACCAATAAGTTTATGTTGATATGATACCTGTTTTTTGCTTCCGGTTTCTCCTCAGATTTCATCATAAGCGACAGGCATGCCGTCAACGAGATGGATCGAATATCCTCTGCCGGGTTCGGGCTGCCATTGGAATATATTCTTGCCGACGTTGGGGAAACAGAGCTCCATGATCAGGGAGATCGCTCCGCCGTGACAGACGACGATGCTGTCCCGGTCGCGGCTTTCCCCGCTTTTATGTTTTTCCAGGATCCCGGCAAATCCCGCCGCGATCCTTGCCCGGAAATCACACGGGCTTTCTCCGCCTGGACACGGCGTCATTCCTTCCCGGTCGTTGATCCATGCCTGATAAGCTTCGTCTTCGGAAAGCTGGTCATGGGTTTTCATTTCAAATTCTCCGAAATGATATTCCCTGAGTTCGGGCACCTCCTGATGTTCTCTGCATCCGTAGATCAGAAAAAAGGTCTGCTCCGTCCGCAGCAAACCTGTCGTATAAAGAAACGCTCCGTCCGCCTTCGGATATTTCCCTGCGGCGGCAAGCCCGGTGATGATATCCACTCCTTCTTTGCTGAGGGGCAGGTCCGTACTGCCGTAATACATTTGAGCTTTGTTCGCTTCCGTCGTTCCGTGGCGTATCAGATGAATCTTTCCCATTACTTTATCTTTTGAGGCAGTCCGCAGAATATCCTGGTGACCTCCTCCGCTTCCTTTCCCAAATACATGAGGGTCCTCCCGACCATTTCCCTCCAGTCTCTCAGTTCCTTTTCACAGGGGACCACGCCGGATGAAATATCGGTACAGATAAATACCGTATCCCTCCACTGTTCCCGGTTTGCTATCAGGTAGTCCTTCGCCTCCATCCCGCAGCGCACGCAATGAAGCACAAAGTCCTCCAGCCCGTCGACCGCCTTTTTCGAAAAATCGATGTACGGCGGGTTGGAACGGTCTTCTTCTCCTTTTCCGTTTCCGGCGCCGCAGAAGAAAATGTCTTCCTCATTGAGCTGAAACCGCTCCTTCGCGTAGTCAAGCTTTCCCTGATAAGCTCCTCCAAAAATTAAATACATACGTTTTTCCTCTTTGATTCGTGGATTTGAATAATATTACGTCAGCAAGGCAAGCATGACAAGGGCAAAGGCTTCCGCAACGGTCAGAGAATAACCGGCCAGATCGCCCGATACCCCCTTTAGCTGCCGTACCGCGCCGAACATTGCCGCAAGATATGCTGCCAGAGCGCCGATCAACGCCAGCGGCGCCCGCCATGTGGCTTCTGTTGCGATCCATCCGGCTCCCGCCGCCAGGGACGCTGCGATCACTGCCAATCCCATCAGGCAGACGGCTGCGACTTCTCCCGTGGGTTTTTTTGCGTCCGGCGCTGCGTTGTACTGGCTGTGGGCCAGCGGTTTACCCGCAAGCACGGCGACGGCGGAGCAGCACCGGGTGATCACCGGAATCAGAATCAGAACAAGCATCGGGTCGCCCTCCGCAATATCAAGGGCTTGCTTGAAATGGATCTGCTCCAGCGCCGACGACATGGCTGCGAAACAGACGACAAACAGGACGGCAACGGAGATCACCGCAAAGGCTCCCGTATGGGGATCCTTCAAGATGCGCAGTTTTTCTTCAAGAGGCCTGCGGGACAGGATGGCGTCCGACGTATCCATGAAGCCGTCCAGATGGATCAATCCGGTGATCGCATAAGGATAGAGCATCAGCACGGCGGCCTGCAGCTGGAGCGGAATCCCGGTCAGGTCCGTCAGCAGATACAGCCCGTACCATATCAAGCCGATCACCAGTCCCACCGGCGGCAGGAAGACCAGCATCAGACGGCGGGCCCTCTCATTCCATGGCCGGTAGGGACAGGGAATGGAGGAAAACATGCCCAGAGACATGAAAAATGCCTGTATATACTTCAAATCGATATTTCTCCTTTAAAAAAATGTATATTTCCATAGGACACTTCGATGACCACGTCGCATTTCTCTGCCAGAGCCCGGTCGATCCGGGCAAGGCCCTTCCGGTACAGCTCCGTAAGTTCATCGTATTTCATGGCGTCCGAATAGATGTAATCCGATACGAATATGACGTTCCCGCTCTTTTCCGCAAGCTGCAGAAGCTCTTCGGCAACTCTCAGATATGCCGTCCTGTCCACCGTTCCGTCTTTTCCGAACATTTCGTTGGAAAGCAGCGCAGTGACGCTGTCCAGCAGAAAGCTGCCGGAAAAGTCCGCCTCCAAAGCTCCGATATGAAGGCTCTGCTCCAGCGTCGTAAAACCCCAGCCTTCCCGCTCTTTCCGATGACGCAGGATCCTTGCGTCGTCCTCTTCATCAACGGGCTCCATGGTCGCGATGTAATACAGCGGGGAATCTTCTCCTGCCTGCTGTTTCGCCAGGTGCTGGGCATAGTATGATTTTCCGTTTTTGCAGCCGCCGCTGATCAAAATGTTCATGATGCTTCCGGACTCTCCATTCATTGTTTTTTAACGGGCATAAAAGTTGATAAATCGGTTTGGCATTTATTGTATCACCTATGAAGAGATTTTTCCAGCTATAAACGATCCTTGATCACAAATAATAACGATAGCAGAAACGATGAACCATACCAGGAACAGGAGAAAAGATGGAAAACCTGATATTTACAGAACAGTTCAGAAAATATGTCATGGTCTTTTTCATCGGAGCCTTGGGATACGGTCTTTTGGAAACGATTTTCCGCGGCTTCACGCACTGGACCATGCTGGTCACGGGAGGAACCGTATTCTCGATCCTCTATTTTATCAATTCAAGAAATGAAAATGCCCCGCTTTGGCAAAAGGCCCTGGCCGGAGCAACGGTCATCACGCTGGCCGAGCTTATCGTGGGCTGCATCGTCAATCTTTGGCTCGGTTGGAATGTATGGGATTATTCAAACTACGCCTATAATTTTCTGGGTCAGATCTGTCTGGCTTTTACGGCCTTATGGTTTTTTCTCTGCATCCCTCTGGCGTATTTTACCCGTTATCTTCACATTCGCCGGTTTCGAATCCGGCAGAACAGAGTTTGAAGGGGCGTCAGCGGTCCGAAATGGCGATATAATCCCTTCTTGGCGCTACGCTCCGGTAAGCCGGACGGATGATCTTTCCCGCGTTAATCAGCTCTTCGATGCGGTGGGCGCTCCAGCCGGCGATCCTTGCGATGGCAAAGATGGGTGTGTAGAGCTCAAGGGGCAGATCCAGCATGCTGTAAACGAAACCGCTGTAAAAATCGATATTCGCGCTGACGCCCTTATAAATTTTGCGTTCTTCCGTGATAATCTGGGACGCAAGCCGTTCCACTGTTGAATACAACCGGAATTCTTCCATTCTGCCCTTTTCTTCCGACAGGTTCCGAACAAACTGTTTAAAGATATTTGCCCTCGGGTCGGAAAGAGAGTAGACGGCATGACCCATACCGTAGATGAGTCCCGCCTTATCGAAAGCCTTCTTATTGAGCAGATCTCTAAGATAGGCGGAGAGCTGCTCTTCATCCGTCCAATCGGATACCGTTTTTTTCATGTCCTCAAACATCTGCACCACTTTGATGTTGGCGCCGCCGTGCTTCGGCCCTTTCAGGGATCCCAGCGAAGCCGCCACCGCAGAATAGGTGTCCGTTCCGGAGGAGGAGACCACGTGGGTCGTAAACGTGGAATTATTGCCGCCGCCGTGTTCCGCGTGGAGCACGAGCGCCAGATCGAGGATCCTGGCTTCCAGTTCCGTATATTTACAGTCCGGCCTCAGCATGTACAGGATGTTTTCCGCAGTGGAAAGCTCCGGCTTCGGTGTGTGGATAAAGAGGCTGCCGCCGCCGAAATAATGAAGATAGGTCTGATATCCGTAGACGGAAAGCAGGGGAAAGACCGCAATGAGCAGCAATGACTGTCTCAGCACATTCGGTATGCTGATGTCGTTCGCCTTCGTATCGTAGGCGTGGAGCGTCAGGACGCTTCTGGCAAGCGTGTTCATCATATCGGAGGTCGGCGCCTTCATGATGATATCCCGGGCAAAGCTGGTGGGAAGCGTCCGGTATTGTGCAAGCAGATCGCAGAAATCCGCAAGCTGTTCTTGCGTCGGAAGCGTTCCGAAGATCAGCAGGTAGGCCGCCTCCTCGAAGCCGAACCGTTTCTCCCTGATAAATCCATCGACAAAGGCTTCCACATCGATCCCCCGGTAAAAAAGCTTGCCTTCGCAGGGCACCTTTTTCCCGTCCACCAGATCAAACGCCTGGATTTCAGAGATCTCAGTCAGACCGGTCAGCACTCCGTTGCCGGCAAGATCCCTGAGTCCCCTGTTTACCTTATATTTCGTATAAAGCTCCGCGTCGATGATGCTGTTCTCATAGCATAATTGCGTCAGCTCCAGAATCTTCGGCGTAATTTCCGAATACTTGTCGTCCAGCGTATTGAATTTGCTTTCTAACATTTCTATCCCCCTATCAATGCTTCATGAAAAATCCCTTTGTTCTGCAATACCCCGTTTTATATCTTCTTGAAGCAATATAACCCTGTAAGCTGGATCAGTTTATCACAAAAAAGTATGTCCAACAATATGATTTCATACCAGTAAAATGATAAAAAAAGTGGCAGGCGCCCACGCCGGCCGTACGATTGAGGGATGACCCGCCGGCCTTTAGCCGATGAACTCCGTCAGCCTTTTTCTGTCCAGGATCCGGATCCCCTTTCTGGTGACGCTGAGGATCCCCTCATTGGAAAAGTACTTCAGCATTCTGGAGATCACTTCCCGGGCGGTGCCCATGTGCCCTGCGATCTGCTCGTGAGTCAGCGTGATGGTATCGCCTTCCTCCAGATTGGCCTCTTCCAGCAGAAACATGGCGAGTCTCTTGTCGAGCTTCATGAAAAGGATCTGCTCCATCACCCACATGGCTTCGGAAAAGCGCATGGAAATCAGCTCTGTCATGAAGCTTCCCACAGCCGGATTCCCTTTCGCGATCTTGTCATATGCTGCAGAGTTCAGCACGAACAGCTCCGTCGTCCCCTCTGCGTCCACATGGATATCGAAGGAAATGTTCCGCATGACGCAGGAGGCGGAAAGCAAACAGATGTCTCGTTCCAGGAGCCGGAACAGCGTGACTTCCTTTCCTTCTTCCGACAGGAGGTACACTCTGAGTCTTCCCTTTTTGACCGCGATGACTCCGGTGCAGTCCTCCTGCCCTCCGTGAACAGACTGCCCGTTCGAATACGTATTCAATATTGTATGGGCATAGATCAGCTGCTTTTCCGCTTCCTTCAGATTATTCCAGAACGGAAACAGCTCCGGCAAAAGTTCCCGGTCCTTCTGTTCCATGTATTTCACCTCCGCATAGAAAGTAGCGCAGCCACTTTTTTATACGATATACCGCTCCAGGTCTTTTTTGTATTTAAAAAGCAGCTCCTTCAGCGATTCCAGCTTCTCAAGATAGTTTTCCTCTTTAAAGAACGAAATGGAAACGACGTTTTTCACTTCGCCGGTGCTGCCGGTCAGAGGCACGCCCACTCCGACGACCAGCGGGAAGGATTCCTCAATGCTGACCACATAGCCGTTCTCCCTGATTTTTCTGTACTCTTCCAGAAGAGCCTCTTTTTCCGTAATGGTATTTTTCGTCAGCTTTTCAAAAGGTGCGTTTTGATCGAACAGTTTTTCGACGATCTCCTGATCGTGGTAAGCCATCAGGCATTTTCCGTAGGTTCCCGTGTTCATTGGATAGAATTCGCCCGGTTTGTCGTTCATCTTGACCGGCTGGTGGATCTCGACGGAATAGATGGAGACCACCCGGTTGCCCTCTCTGCGCGCCAGCCCCACCGACTCCTTGGATTCTTTGGCGATGCACTCCAGGATATTCAGGATATTTTCCTCATAATTCGCATTCTGCAGATAGACCGATCCGAGATGATAGGCCATGGGCCCGAGCTTGTAGCTCCGGCCTCTTTCATTTTTGATGAGCAGGCCGCTTTCCTCCAGCGTTACGATATTCCTGTAGATCGTCGTACGGTTCATCCCCGTGATCTCCACAAGTTCGGGGACGGTATACTCGTAAGGCTCCTCCGAAAAAAGAAAAAGCAAGTACAATGCTTTTTCCAGACTCGTCATGGTTTCTTTCGATTTTACAGTCATCATTCCGCTTCCTTTTCCAATAATCCTTCTTTTTCTGTAACGATCCGGTACATATAGTCCGTGTAGATCCCCATGGCCCGAAACAGGGAATCAAGCCTGATCCGCTCATTTTCCTGATGGGCGCAGGACGGATCCTCCGGAAAACAGGGACCCCAGGTCACGATATTTTTCATCGCTTTTGCATAGCTTGTTCCGCCGGCGGCAATGAAGCTGTTACGCTGTCCCCAGTCCTCATAGGTTTCCGCCATCACGGCAAACGGTTTCAGCCTGCGGTTTACCTTCAGCGCTTCAAGGTAAATCCCGATCTGATAGCGATAATGGTACTTTTCCCTGTACTCGTCAAAGGCCTGCTCGACGTCCTTCCGGGACAGGCCCGCATTCTGTCTGATGTTTACCGTTAAAAGGACCTTATCGCCGGCCCGCTTCAGCACGGTGGGAGCGACGGTGGTCCTGCCCAGGAGCTGGCCTTCCCAATATTCCACTTCTCTTTTGAATTGTAACCTCCCGCCGTAAATATCGCAAGCCAATATCTCATGGATGAACCGGGAAAAATTGAATTCCGCACAGACGGACGGATCCTCCGCCAGGAACCCGGACAGTTTTTCGATGGCGTTGATTCCCAGCTCCGGCGATGAGCTGTGGGCCGAGACGCCCTCGAATACCTTCGTTGCGCCGTTGATGGAAAGCACCGCCCGGGACGGGATCGTATTGGCGTTCTTGCCGGATACCACGTCGAAGTCGCTGCAATGCCTCAGAGCTTCGCTCTCGTCAAACTCCAGCACCACGTCTGCGTATCCGTTTTCGATGTTATAGATCGGAAAGTCGCCGTCGGGGCTGAAGCCGTAATCCGGACATGGGAATTCCTTCTTATAGTTTACCATGTCCGTCCATTCTTCTTCCTCGGAGGTCCCGACGATGAGCCATATTCTTTTACGGAAGGTCACGCCCCGATCCAAAAGAGCCTTCATTCCGTACAGGCAGATGACGGCGGCTCCCTTGTCATCCATGGTTCCCCGCCCCCATATGCAGCCGTCGGCGATGACTCCTTCAAACGGCGGGTATTTCCATTTGTTCGCATCTCCGATATCCACCACGTCCAGATGCACCAGAATCCCCATCGTTTCGTCGCCGCTTCCGGCTTCCACGATCCCGACGTCGCCGGTCGTCGTTTGATAGACCTGAAATCCCATTTCCTCTGCACGCCGAAGAAACCAGGATAGGCTCCCGGCGATCTCTTCCTTTTCATCCGATACCGTCCGGAAAGCGATCAGCTTTTTCAGGTCGGTCAGGATATCGGCCTTATGGTCGTCGATATAAGCTGTTATGATATCCTTAAAGGAAGCATTCCCGTTTATATGCATCATAAACCTCTTTCATTCCAAAGCAGTCAGGGTGGGCGCGCAAAGATGACACGCCACAAAGTGGCCCGGGCCCACCTCTCTCATCGCAGGCCGCAGTTCGCCGCATAGGGGCATCGCCTTATCACAGCGCGCCCTGAACCTGCAGCCGGTGATTTCCTCCGCAGCCGACGGGATCTCACCGGGCAGCGTGACGCGCTCTCGTTCAAGATTTACGCCCGGCATGGGCATGATCCTGGTCAAAGCCTGGGTATATGGGTGAAGACCCCTTTTGATGATCTCGTCTGCTTTTCCCAGTTCCAGGATCGTCCCCAGGTACATGATGGCGATCCGGTCCGATATGAGCCACGCCAGCGACAGGTCATGGGTGATGAACAGGTAGGCCAGCTCCCGTTCCTCCCGGAATTTCACCATCAGCTTCAGGATCCCGGTCCGGACGGAGGCGTCCAGCATGGACACCGGTTCGTCGGCTACGATAAAGTCGGGATTCATGATCACCGCTCCCGCAATGACGACCCTCTGCCTTTGGCCTCCCGAAAGCTCATGGGGATACCGGTACAGGTAATCACGGCCTGGTGACATGCCTGCCTGCTCCAGCGCAAGGATCACGCGCTCCTCCCGCTCTTTCGCGGAGCTCACCAGCCGGTTCACGTCCAGGGGTTCCGCGATGATGTCCAGGACGAGGTTCCTGGGATTCAACGCCTGATACGGGTCCTGAAAGATCATCTGCGCCTTCTGGCGAAAATCCTTCATATAGGCTTTCTCCCGGGGATTGACCGGTTCCCCCTTAAAAAAGATTTCTCCCTCTGTGATTTTTGTGAGCTGCAGGATCGCCTTTCCCGTGGTGGTCTTTCCGCTTCCGCTTTCGCCCACCAGCGACAGGATCTCACCTTTCCCGATGGTCAGGCAAACGTCGTCCACCGCTCTGATCTGCTTTTTCTTCTTGGAAAGCAGGTTCGACGTGAACGTATTCTTTAAATCATAATAGACCTTAAGCCGGTTGACTTTTACAATATCTTCACACACCGCAGCCACCTCCCGACGCTTCATGGCAGGTAACAAAATGCTTTTCGCCAATCTGTACCACTCTCGGTTCCTCCGCTTCGCAGCAGCCCCGCCTTCTGTCGCAGCGGGGTGCGAAGCTGCAGCCCGGACTCAATGCCAGCATGTTGGTAGGCGCTCCCGAAATCCCTTCCGGGATGGTCTTCCCTCCCCATATGTTGGGAAAGCAGGAGATGAGCTTTTGGGTATAAGGATGGGCTGTTTTTTCAAAGATGTCTTTCACCGTTCCCATTTCAACGATTTTCCCCGCGTACATGACCGCGATCCTGTCGCAGGTTTCTCCCAAGATGGAAAGGTCGTGGGTGATGAGAATGAATCCCATCCGGTATTCTCTTCTGATCTTTTCCAGCAGGTTCAGGATCTGCGCCTGAACCATGACGTCAAGAGCGGTGGTGGGTTCGTCTCCGATGACGATCTTCGGATTGCAGGCCAGCGCCATGGCGATCATCGTCCTCTGCTTCATCCCCCCGCTGAACTCGTGAGGATAATTGCCGGCTCTGACCGCAGGAATCTCCACCATCTCCAGAATTTCCGCGGTCCGGCGCCTTGCTTCTTCCCGGCTCGTTTTATCATGGAGAAGGATGGCTTCCGCGATCTGGTCACCCACCTTCATGACGGGATTCAGCGCGTTCATGGCGCCCTGAAAGATGATGGAAACGTCCTTCCAGCGCCTTTTACGGATCTCTTCCTCCGTCATGGACGCGAGATCCACGCCCTCCAGCAGGATCCTTCCCCCGGTCACTTCACCTTCCTTGGGAAGGAGCCTGGCAATGGAGAGGGCACAGGTGGTTTTTCCGCTGCCCGACTCTCCGACCATTCCCAGCGCCTCACCGTAGTCAAGGTCAAAGCTCACGCCGTTGACCGCCTTGAGATCTCCTTTCGAGGTATGGAACCAGGTGCTAAGATTTTCAACTTCCAATAATTTCATCGTTCTACCTGCCCTTCAGTTTCGGATTCAGGATCACGTCGAAGGCATAGCCCATGAGGGTAAAGGACAAGACCACGGCAACGACGCAAATGCCGGGAGGCAAATAGTACCAATATGCTCCCGCACTGGCCGCTCCGCATTCGAAGGCATAATGGAGCATCATGCCCCAACTCGCATGGTTCGGATCCCCCAGACCCAGGAAGCTCAGGGTCGTTTCCGACACGATCGCTACGGAAGCGACCAATACCGTATTAGCAAAGACCAGGGGGAACACGTTGGGCAGGATGTGATGCACCATGATGTGTCCGCTGCCTGCCCCGATGGATATGGTCCTCTCCACGAACTGCCGTTCCTTGACGGACAGGGTCTGGGCCCTGACGACTCTGGCCGTTCCGGGCCAGCTGGTGATCCCGATGACGAAGATGATATTCCAGATGCTCGTTCCCAGCACCGCGGCAAGCACCATCATGAGCGGCAGCCAGGGAATGACCAGGAAGAAATCGGTAAGCCGCATGAGCAGCTGATCGGTCCGTCCTCCGAAATATCCGGATACGATGCCGATGGCGCAGCCGATGATCATGGAGATGGCCGTTGCGGTGATCCCGATGAGCAGCGAGATCCGTGCTCCCGAGATCAAATTCGCAAGGACATCTCTTCCCATATCGTCAGTGCCTAGCAGATGCTCCCCGCCGGGAGGAAGCAGCATATCCTCGACCTCGCCGAATTCCATGGTGGAAAACGGCACGAAAATCGGTCCGAAGACAGCCACCAGAAGGAAGAATAGCAGCGTCACCGATCCGAAAAGCGCGATCTTGTTGTTCCGTACCGCATGAAGAAAGTCTTTCAGCTTCCGAAAGCGGAATTCCTTGTAATCCATTCTCTGCCCTCCCTTCTAGTCCTTGACCCTGGGGTCGATATAGGAATAGGTGATATCCGCGATGAAATTGGCGATCACAACGGAAACCGTCACCAGCAGGAAAACCGCCTGAAGCAGCGGATAATCCCGCGCTTTCAGCGCCTCATACATCAGACTCCCCAGACCCGGCCAGGAGAAGATCGTCTCCACCTGCACGGTGCCCACCACCAGTCCCAGATTGATGGCGATGATGGTCACCATGGGAAGCATGGCGTTGGGCATGGCATGCTTTCTCAGGATATATCCGTTGCCGAAGCCCTTCGCCTTTGCCGTGGTAATATAGTCCTCGGAAAGGACGTCGATGAGGGTATTCCGCATGGTCAGCGCATATTCGCCGATGAGCACGATGCTCATGGTCAGCATGGGCAGAATCAGATGCCGGGCATAATCCGCCAAAA
>ENA-UOYA01001103-UOYA01001103.1-activated-sludge-metagenome-genome-assembly--contig:-NODE-1103-length-30505-cov-242.708736_pt1 | contig 30505 bp, 24 predicted proteins | sample MGYA00238163_ERZ764804 | MGnify/ENA primary metagenome ERZ764804 (study PRJEB28919, sample SAMN05720223) | activated sludge metagenome | isolation source: Anaerobic digester | place: Hong... | reverse complement strand
GTTGCGGTAGAAACCTGCAATTTAGTTATTCGTTTATAATATAGCAAATTTTTGGCCAAAGGTGAATTTGAGCGATATTTGCTATTTTATTTGGCTACAATCGCACAAGTCTGCAAATATATATTTTTATGATTTTAAACCAGTGTCTTTGTGTCGATTCGACGGCTAACTCGATTGGCTCGATAAAGTACTACATTAATTGCTTAAAATTTGCGATAATTAATAATTTAGGCAAGGAGAAAAAGCAAAGTGCCAGAAGGCTTGCGTAGAATAAAGGAGAGAGAAAAGCGTTGGTATAGCCGTCTGGCGGAGGGTCTAGCAAGTTTTTTTATTGCTCTACAAGTTGCACTAAGGCGCTTACTCGCGTGGGGAAGGACTCGCCTAGTCTTTGCTATGATCCCACAAAGCGAAAAACCCTCCCGGAAGTTCGAGATTCGCCGTTTTTCTCTTTTGGCAATAGTTTTGGTTATAGTACTCTCGGTTAGCGCCGCAATCATTTCAATAGGAGCCTATAGTGCAAAATCAGTAAGAATAATCTCTCTGGAAGCACAACTTTCCGATGCATATAAAAGTATCGATCGAATGCGGGAATCTAACGAGAACCTACTTTCGGAGACGGCTAAATTCGAGGAAAAGCTTGAGCAGGTAATAGAGATTGCGCAGAGCAAGGGAAAGCCCACAGTTAAGCAGAGTACGAGCGAAGAGATACTCAAGGTTGCAGGCTTGTATGATCCAACTTTGGGACAGTTGTCCAATGATCCAGTGAGCCGTGATCTCCTAAAGCTCAATAGCATCGCAGATGCCTTGGACAAGAGTTTAGGAGCACTAGATGATATCGCGAAGATGATTGCGAGCCAAAAGGATATAATGACAGAAGTGCCAAACATCTGGCCAATCAAGGGGAACCTGGGGCACATAACCATGTATTTTGGGCAGAATGAGAATCCTTTTTCTACAGGACAATGGTATTTGCACACAGGTATCGATATTTCGACTAACCGAATTGGAGATGCGGTCCTTGCCACGGCAGATGGCAAGGTCATCGACATACATTATGATTCTTCTCTGGGCAATTCCATCACAATCCAGCATAGCCACGGTTTTACAACGCGATATGGGCATCTCCGAAGCTTTGCTGTTAAGAAAGGCCAGCGGGTCTCTCAAGGCGATGTAATTGGCTATCTTGGAAATACTGGGAAAACAACGGGGCCACATCTTCACTACGAGGTATATCTGGGTACGAGCCTTATTGATCCTCTGCGTTTTCTGAGTATACGCAAGGAGTACCATGAGTAGACGCGATTTTTCGGATTGTATGATAGGAGAAGGTTCTAAGGTAGATGGGACTATCGATGCTCCAGGCATGGTGCGCATTGATGGAGAATTCTCAGGCGATATAATAAGCGCCTCTTCTGTGATAATCTCTAAAAATGCCGTAGTTCATGCTCATATAAATGCTCGGCAGCTCGTGGTCGCAGGCATATTCTCCGGTAGCGCAATTATCGAAGGGGGAGTGCGCTATGCAGAGACTGCCATAATCGAAGCGGATTGCACGGGCAGATTTCTTGTTGTAGAGGCAGGCGCCCTGGTAAATGGGCAGTTTGCGCGCATAGATGTTGAGGACTAATACTGGAGAGCTACATAGGCATAAGGTCTGTGAAGCTGCAATGTTACGATATAGTTTGTATCAGGAGTAAATAATGTCTATTGAATATAATGATCAGGAGCTACCGGAAGATATACTCGATATCCTTGGGGAGGAGGAGTTCGAAAGCCCTAAGGCATTGAAACCTAAGCCAAAAGACACCGAGAATTTCCCTCAGCCTATTTACCGGCTAAAGACTTTACATTCGAATGAGACTTTTCATGCTTACTATGTATCGTTGGAGAATAATGAACATTTTATGACGCTGTGCGAACTTGAGGCTGCTCTAGCAGGTCCGCGTCAAGCAAATAATGGTACGTCGCCTTCTGAAGAGGCCTGGAATTGTAAGCATGGTTCAGCTAGTGCGGTAACGGAGGCTCTTCAAGCAGAGGCCATTCAAGAAGAGGCTCTTCAAGCAGAGGCAATTCAAGAAAAATCCATTCAAGAAATGTCCATTCAAGAAGAGGGTATTCAGGCAGAGGTTATTCAAGCAGATGCTATTCATGCGAAGAGCGAGCTCATTCCCAATAGAGCGCTTGTCATTGCGCCCACCAAGTATGGAAAGGATTTGGTGATGGTGCTTGGAGTGGTGCACGATCTCTCCATGGTGAATGCAGATGAGCTGGTTGCAATAGAAAGACCGGCCACGGTCGATGATTACAGGCGCTATCTAGAGAATCTCGAGCATGAAGAAGAAGCCTTCTCCAAATGCAGGGAATGCATAGAAGCCCACAATCTTCCGATGAAGCTTATCTCGGCGCATTGTCTTTTGGAGGATAGCAAGATATTGTTTTTCTTTACCGCCGAGAGTCGCGTGGATTTTCGCGACCTGGTCAAGGATTTGGTCGGAATTTTTCATGCGCGAATCGAGCTAAGACAAATTGGAGTCAGGGATGAGGCTCGCGTTACAGGGGGCGCGGGGGTCTGCGGGCGCATTCTCTGCTGCCATGGCCTTTCGGATAAGCTCAATCCCGTTTCGATAAAGATGGCAAAAGATCAGAATCTCTCTCTGAATTCGGTCAAGATTTCGGGTCCATGCGGAAGGCTCCTCTGCTGTCTAAGCTATGAGCACCAATTCTACAGAGATGCTCGTCGCGAGCTGCCGAACGAAGGCGTCCGCTTCACCTATGATGGAATTCTATTCAAGGTTATCGAAGTCAATGCGCTTCTGAACAAAATTCGGATCTCCGGAGAAGATGGTCGGATCCTCGATATGGATGCAGCCAGGCTAAAGTACCTGGATGGCCACTGGACGGTCATCGAAGAAGATAATTGAAGAATACTAGAAGAAGAGACGACTAAGCGGAGATAATATTCCTAATCTACAATTCTTATGTGTAGCTCTTTGAGCTGTCGCTCGTCGACTTCGTTGGGACATTGATCCATTGGGCTCATCGCAAAGGAGTTTTTAGGAAACGCGATTACTTCCTTGATTGAGGTTTCGCCAGCCATGACCATCACTAGCCTATCGAAGCCTGGTGCTATGCCGCCATGGGGTGGTGGGCCATATTTGAAGGCTTCAAGGAGAAACCCGAATTTGCGCTGGGCTTCTTCATCGCTAAGACCAACTATGCGGAAGATCCGCTTCTGCAGCTCGGGGTCATGGATCCGGATGGATCCGGAAGCCACTTCGTATCCATTCAGAACTAAGTCATATAGATCGCCCTTGACCGAACCCGGGTCGGCTTCGAGAGTCTCATGGTACTGAGCTTGGGGCATTGTGAACATGTGATGGGCAGCTTGCCAGCGATTTTCTTCTTCGTTCCACTCGAATAGTGGAAAATCGACTATCCAAGCAAAAGCAAATACTTCGGGATCGCAGAGATCTAGGTCTTTGCCAAGCTGGCTTCGCACGGCTCCTAGAGCGCTGCAGGCGATATTCTTTTTCTCGTCTGCTACAAGGAGGATAAGGTCGCCTGCTTTGGCGCTAAGCCCCTGCACCACGCGTGCATGGTCAGCAAAAAACTTGGAGACACCACCTTCAAGAGTGGCGCTCTCGCTCACTTTCATCCAGGCAAGGCCATGAGCCTTGTATACCTTAGTCTTCTCTTCGAGCTCCTCGATCTGGCGTCGAGAATAGTCAGCTTTGCCAGGAACAACCAGCGCCTTCACCGCACCGCCTTTTGCGAGTGCATTATGGAAGGCCTGGAAGCTGCAAGAGTCATCGACAAAAGGAGCAAAATCCACTAGTTCCATACCGAAACGCAGATCGGGTTTATCGGTCCCAAAGCGCTCCATTGCTTCTTCGTAAGATAGTCGCACAAATTGCTTTGGAAGCTCGACACCAAGCGTCTTTTTGAAGAGATGCCCCATCATGCCTTCCACAAGGCTAAGCACATCATCTCTAGTTACAAAGCTCATCTCTATATCGATTTGGGTGAACTCGGGCTGACGGTCTCCGCGTGAATCCTCGTCGCGATAGCAACGAGCGAGCTGAAAATACTTATCGAAACCCGAGACCATAAGGAGCTGCTTATAGAGCTGGGGAGACTGAGGCAGGGCATAGAATTTGCCTGGATAGAGCCGCGACGGCACAAGATAGTCCCGTGCGCCTTCCGGTGTGGAGCGGATGAATGTAGGCGTTTCTATTTCGTAGAAGCCCTTGCCAACAAGGTATTCGCGCACCGCGAAAGCTGCTTCGTGTCGCAGGCGAATCTTTCTCTGCATCGAGAACGAGCGAAGGTCGAGATATCTATAGGTAAGGCGCATATCTTCCTTGGCGTCGGTCTGTTCATCGATCATGAAAGGAAGTGAAGAGCAGCGCGAAAGAATCTGAATATTCTCTGCTTTTACCTCTATCTCGCCGGTGGGCATTGAAGGGTTTACCATGGTATCTGGCCGAGGCCGAACCATACCGCGTATCGAAACGCAGTATTCCATCTTTAGTTCATTGGCTATATCCAAGAGCTCCTGGGCGGAATCCACATCTACCACTACTTGCGTAACCCCATAGCGATCGCGAATGTTGATGAATGTAATGCCGCCATGATCGCGCTTGCGATGCACCCATCCATTGAGTACTACAGTTTTTCCTATGTGCGCGGCACGAAGCTCGCCACAAGTGACCGTTCGCTGTTCGAATTGCATATTGCGCCTATTCTATATCGGGGCATAAACATGGGCAAGATGGACTATACATGAGTGTGCGGTTAATTTATGCGGGAATGGCTGTCTCTTTTGTGATGGCAAATTCCCATGTATAATAATTCAAAGCCATTTTTGGGTTTTGCAGTTTTTTTAAATTCTGCAAAAGAGGAGGTATACGATGAAGAGATTTTATGTATTTGGATTGATTCTGCTCATTCTAGTTCCAGCTGGTTTTGCAGCGCCAAAATCAAAAGTCAAGATAGCGCTGATAGTCGAATCCACGGTGGATGACAAGGGCTGGTGCCAATCGATGCACGATGCTATCACTGCGGTGCAGAAGAAATATGGTTCATCTCTAGTTGAATACAACTACAGCGAGAAGATGAAGCCCGTAGACGCAGGTTCTGCCGCCCGCCAGTATGTGGCAAAAGGTTTCGATATCATCATAGGACATGGGGCTCAGTATAATAATGTCATCCTCGAAATGGCCGAGGAATTTCCAAAGACGACCTTTGCATTCGGGACATCAGGGGAAATTGGTCCCAAAAATGTCTTTACCTACATGCCCCAAAGCGAAGAAACAGGCTATGTAAACGGCGTTATAGCTGGCTTAGTGACCAAGACAAACATAATAGGCATCGTAGGGCCAGTCGATGGTGGAGATGCAGCGCGCTATAATAGGGGCTTCATCCTTGGCGTGCGGTCTGTAAACCCCAAGGCACAAGTACAGGTTGCCTATACGGGCAGCTTTGGCGATTTCGTCAAGGCAGCCGAGCTCGCCCATACGCAGATAAAAGCAGGGGCAGATGTGCTAACCGGTTCTGCGCAGCAGGCGCTAGGTGCTCTCAGAGCAGTTGCAGAGTACAAAGACAAGGCCGTTTGGTGGCTTGGTCAGGACACAATGCAGTTAACGATTCCGGAGAGTTACAAGGTAATTGCGGCAGGTGGCTATGCTTATGAGCCTGTTGTCGAACTGTTTATAGATAAACGCCAGGCGGGTATTTTAGGCGGAGAATGCATACCTCTCAGTTTTACCAATGGTGGCTTTGTCTATCAGTTCAACGACAAAGTAGGGCCAATTCTTAGCCCAGAAGTCAGAAAAGCTGCAGAGAAAGCAAAGGCCGACATAACTAGCGGGAAATTAATCATTCCCTGGAAGGATGTAAAATAAATCGAATAGCGGTTCCATATTGTCATGAGCAAGCCGCATAGAATACTCTCCAGGGGTTCTGAATGACCAATACAAAAGACAAGATATATTCTTTAGAAGCAAAGGGTATTACCAAGCGTTTCCCGGGAGTTCTTGCCTGCGATTCAATCGATCTCAGTATTGGAGAAAACGAGATACTCGCCATAGTAGGAGAGAACGGCGCAGGCAAGACAACTCTCATGAATATTCTAATGGGGCTATATCAGCCGGATGAGGGCGAGATTCGCATCAATGGAAGAACGGTCCGTTTTCGCACGCCCAATGATGCCTTTGCGGCAGGGATCGGCATGGTTCATCAGAATTTTATGCTGGTACCGAACATGACTGTAGCGGAAAATATAGCTCTCGGATCCAGGGATTTCCATAAATTCCTAAGGCTCGACCTAGCCGGGGCGAAAAAACGCATAATAGAGATATCCGAGCGCTTTGGCTTGCCTGTCCAGCCCGATACCTATGTTTGGCAGCTTTCGGTTGGTGAACAGCAGCGAGTAGAGCTTATCAAGACTCTTTGTTTTGGAGCTCGATTTCTCATTCTCGATGAACCGACAAGCGCGCTTACGCCTCAGGAAACCGAGGAGCTTATTGTTCTTCTCAAACGAATGGCTCAGGAGATGTCGATTATCTTTATTAGCCACAAGCTTGCCGAGGTTACCGCCCTTTCGGATAAGGTGGTCATTCTTCGCCATGGTAGAGTTGTCTTTTCGGGGACGACCTCGGAGCAGACCCCCTCGGGCCTTGCGGCGCTTATGACAGGACATGAGGTAGTTTTGCCCAAGAACGAGAGCAGCGAAGAATGTGGAGATGTATGTTTCGAGCTAGAGAATGTCTATGCCAAGTCCGATCGTGGCTATATGGCACTCGATGGAGTTAGTTTTTCCATTCGACAGGGCGAAATCTTGGGGCTTGCTGGTGTGTCGGGCAATGGACAGAAGGAACTCGCCGAGGCGATAGCCGGGCTCAGAAAAATCGAATCGGGCCGTATCAATCTTTTTGGAAAAGACTTGACGAATATGCGGCCGCGCGAACGCATAGATCAAGGGCTCGGCTATATTCCAGAGGATAGGAACTCGGAGGGCATAGTTCCGTCATTTTCCGTAAAAGAGAACTTTATTCTCAAAGATTTTGCTTCGCCTGATTTTGCCAATGGTCCCTTTCTGAAACTAAAGAACGGAGAGCAAAAGGCCGTCGAACTAAAGGAAAAATTCGATATTCGCTGCCCGAGCGTGACCACGCCGGCAGGTGCCCTCTCTGGAGGCAATATTCAAAAGGTGATTCTCGCCAGAGAACTTGCCAGAAATCCAAAAGTCCTTATAGCGGTATATCCCACAAGAGGGCTAGATATGGGGGCCGAAGAGTACATTCACAAGAAGCTGCTCGAAATGCGGAGCCAGGGTACGGCAATTCTTCTCATCTCCGAAGAGCTCGAGGAAATAATGAACCTATCGGATAGAATTGCAGTCATTTATAAAGGAAAGATACTTCGAATTCTGACCTCCAGAGAAGCTTCTATGCGCAGCATTGGCTTGTTGATGGCGGGAATCACCGAACCGATGGCGATGGAGGCAGGACAGTGAAATCGACTATCAGAATTGTTTACATTGTGTTGATTTCTCTGGCTGCTGCAGTTGTAGCCATGGCGATTGCCGCGATCGTGCTTGGCATTCTCGGAGCTAGCGTAACACAGACCTTCAAGATAATTTTGACCGAGCCGCTAAAGGATATTGTAGGAATTACCGAAATCCTCGTGCGAGCCATACCTCTCACGCTGGTGAGCCTAGGCATCGCGATATCCTTCCGATCGGGAATTTTGAATATTGGGGCGGAAGGCCAGATTCAGATGGGAGTAATTGCTGGGGCAGCGGTGGCTATTGCATTGCCAAATATGCCTAAGTTTTTGCTTGTACCGCTCGCGCTGCTTGCAGGCACCATAGGTGGGGCTCTTTGGAGCTTTGTTCCAGGGTATCTGCGCGCCGTGCTTGGGGTAAACGAAATCTTATCTACGGTTATGATGAACTATATTGCGGTACAGTTTTATGGCTTTTTACTTCGCGGCCCGATGATAGATCCTGCCGAGCTGCAGGTCGGTTCAGGCACGCCTCAGTCGGTAAGGCTTCCCAGGTCTGCATGGATCGATCGAATCATCCCGGGAACGCGTCTGCACTGGGGAATTGCAATCGCGCTCGTCTTAGCATTAGTTGTGTATATTCTTCTTTGGAGAACGACCTGGGGATTTAGAATGAGGGCAGCGGGAGCATCGCCAAAATCCGCACGGTATGCGGGGATAAATGTCGAACGTTGTCTTTTGATGGCCATGGTGTTGGCTGGGGCTTTTGCCGGACTTGCAGGAGCTGTGGAGGTAACCGGCGTCCACAGGCGGGCTATCGAAGGAATTTCTTCGAACTATGGCTTTTCCGGTGTCGTAGTTGCGCTCTTTGGAGGTTTGCATCCGGCTGGAATCATTCCTTCCGCGGTATTCTTTGGACTATTGCTTGTTGGGGCCGATATGACTCAGAGGATGATTTCCATTCCTGCAAATATGGTACTCGTGCTTCAGGGAGCTGTCATACTCAGCATTATCTCGGCTAAGATGCTCATCAACGACCCTTATCTCTACGACAGATTCGCGAGGCGATTCGCATCGGGCTTTTTTGGCCCTCGCCGTCCGAAAACGCCAAAGGAAGGTGGGGCATGAATTTTTTTATGTTTGTCAACAATGTCCTCTCGATAGGAATACCTTTTTCTGTGGCTCTTCTATTGGCTGCGCTGGGGGAGATGTTCAACCAGAGGGCGGGAGTGTTCAATCTAGGCTGCGAAGGGATAATGTCGATGGGAGCCTTCATAGGTTTTCTTCCGGCATATTATCTTCAAGAGACAGCGCTTGCGCCTTATGCAAACATGATAGGGATAATGGGAGCGGCAGGCATTGGTGTACTTCTTGGGATTTTGTACGCACTGGTGACAGTCACATTCAAAGCACCTCAAGGTATTGCAGGTATCGGGCTTCAGATGCTGGGCTGGGGAATCGCAGGGACACTTTTCCGATTCTTCATCGGGGGAGTAACGGGTGTTCCGGGATTGCCAAATAGGCCGATACCTCTATTATCGAAGATTCCTTTTTTAGGGCCTATTATCTTTTCTATGAATGGGCTTGCATACTTTGCTTTCTTATTTGTGCCATTCAGCTATTACCTGCTCTTCAAGACACCCTGGGGGCTCAAGGTGCGCGCCGTAGGTACCTATCCGAGGGCTGCCGATACTATGGGTATTCCGGTCAGCAAGACGCGATACCAAGCGCTTGCGCTAGGGGGGCTATTGGCTGGATTAGCGGGGGCCTATCTTTCTTTGGGTCAAGCCAAGATGTTTGCGGACGATATCGTGGCCGGAAGAGGGTTCATTGCGGTTGCGCTTGTATACTTTGGTCAATGGAATCCTCTGGGTATTCTAGGAGGTGCATTGCTTTTTAGCATTGCTCAATCTCTGCAGTTGGCTATCCAGGTGTTGGGAATCAATTTCCCCTATGAGTTTGCCGTAATGCTGCCTTATGTGCTCGTAATAGTCGTGCTCGCCATAACTAGAGGTTCGGCCATAAAGGGTCCAACAGAGCTGGGCAAGGCCTATGATAGAGAGAAGAGAATATGACGGAGAAAAGCCTTCCTGACTTTAGGATTGAGACGCTTGGGAATTGCCCGGTGAATTCTCCTCTTGGGCTGGCAAGTGCTCCAGGAGAAGGGAGACCTGTTTTTGTGCCCGAAGATCGCTTTATCTACTACAACATCGAGCGAGATATAAGAAAAAAGACTGGTAGTTCCGCTTCGAAGGGGAAAAAGGAGCAGGGCTGCAACTCTTCGGTAGAAAAAGTCGACCAGCTCCTCGAAGTGGCGGGTCCTCGCCAGCAAATCTATTTTAGCCCATCGCATGTCCATGCTGGTATTGTAACCTGCGGAGGGCTCTGTCCCGGGCTCAACGATGTGATCCGCTCTGTCGTGAGAAGTCTTTGGTATCTCTATGGAGTTCGCAGAATATCGGGCATCAGGTATGGTTATAAGGGCTTTTTGCCTGAATATGGATTCGGGGTAGTTCCCCTTGACCCAGATATTGTCGATGACATCCACAAAATTGGGGGTACGATGCTTGGCACTTCACGTGGAGGTGGCGAGCGGACCTCGGATATTGTGGATACCATAGAACAGCTCAATCTAAATATGCTCTTTGCGATCGGAGGAGACGGTACCCAAAAGGGAGCTCTGGCCATAGCCGAAGAGATGGAGCGCAGAGGTCTTAGAATCGCCGTTGTAGGAATTCCCAAGACAATTGACAACGACATCGAATTCGTAGAGAAGACCTTTGGTTTCGATACGGCTGTGGTAAAGGCTTCCGAGGCGGTTTCGGCAGCTCACATGGAGGCACATTCCCAGATAAACGGCATAGGTCTTGTTAAGCTTATGGGTAGAGACTCGGGGTTCATAGCCGTCCAGACCGTCCTCGCCGTTCATGAAGCCAATTTCGTTTTGATTCCGGAGGTACCATTTGATCTCGAAGGACCGAATGGTTTTCTTTCGGCGCTGGAAGACCGGCTCGAAAGGCGAGGGCATGCGGTGATAGTGGTTGCCGAAGGCGCTGGGCAGCATTTTTTCGATCAACCAGTTACCTATGATGCCTCGGGCAATAAAAAGCTTGGCGACATTGGCCTTTATTTGCGAGATCAGATTCAAGCCCATTTTTCAGAGAGAAACATAGAGATAAATCTCAAGTATATAGATCCGAGCTACATGATCCGTTCGGCTATTGCAGAGCCCATAGATTCAATGTACTGCGAACGACTTGGCAACAATGCGGTGCATGCAGCTATGGCCGGCAAGACCAAAATGCTTATTGGGCTCGTCAATAATGAATTCGTCCATATTCCGATTCGAGCCGCGACATCGAGGCGAAAACTTGTAAACCCAGAGGGCAGTCTCTGGCGCGATGCCATCGAGGCTACGCAACAACCCTTTTCCATGCTGAAAAAAGATCAAAAATAGGATATCGATGTCTTGAATCTTTCTGGAAGTTTGATATAATAGGATATCGATATCCTATTAAGGAATCTATTCTGACATGGATAGAATTTTTGCTATTTCGGACACCGTGAATACCGCGGTGCATGCGCTTGCGCTTGCGGCCGCAAGCGGTGGAAGCATATCTGCTAGCAAGGCTGCAAAAGAACTCGATGTGTCACCAAGCTATTTTGCCAAAATATTGCAAAAACTTGCGGCATATGGGCTACTGGTTCCCTCAAGAGGCAAGCGTGGCGGATATAGCCTCTCTAAACCTGCCGAGGCTATTTCCTGCCTAGATGTCCTAATAGCCCTTGAAGGTGAATTTCCAAAACGAGAATGCCTTTTTCAACATTCTATATGCCGAAAAAAAACCTGTGCTTTGCGCATTCTGTGCGAAGTTACATCGACCAATCTGCGCCATGCTCTCGAAAATACGACTATTGCCGCCGTTGCGCGGAGCTTTTAGATATCAAGATCTGCAATTTACAGGAGGACAGCGATGTTTTGTAATCAATGCCAAGAAACATTGCGAAACAGCGGATGCAATATCGCCAAAGGCATGTGTGGCAAAACCGCTGAAACAGCTCATCTCCAAGACCTATTGCTCTATGTTTGCAAGGGAATAGGATATTGGGCCGATAACGCACGAGCCGTTGGCTATTTTCCCGAAGAGGACGCCTTTTTTGTAACAAGAATGCTCTTTGCGACCATAACTAATGCAAATTTTGCTCCAAGCGACTTCGAGCATTGGATTGTGGAGGCTCTAAAGCGCCGTGACCGAATAAGACAGGAATTCTCTGAGAGAGGCGGAAAGATCGATGCAATTGTGCCCGACGCTGCAACATGGAATGCCGTCGATCTCGTTGCAATTCGAATGGCCGCAGCACAGGATAAAGGTGGGCTTCTCGAAATTACCGATGAGGACGTTCGTGCGCTCAAGGCTCTAGTGCTCTATGGCCTCAAAGGAATGGCGGCTTATTTGGAGCATGCTTATGTCCTGGGCGTTTCCTCGAAGGAAGTCTTCGAATTCATGTTCAGTGCTCTTGCAAAGCTCGCCGACGATACGATAGATAAAGAAGCGCTCATCCAGCTCGTCCTAGATACTGGAAAGTATGGCGTAGAGGCTATGGCGCTCTTGGATAAGGCCAACACGGGCAGCTATGGAAGCCCACGTATAACCAAGGTATCTACCGGTGTTCGCAATCGCCCGGGCATATTAATTTCGGGGCATGATTTGCGCGACCTGCACGACCTTCTCGAGCAGACAAAGGGTACCGGCATCGATGTCTATACCCATGGCGAAATGCTTCCTGCACACTATTATCCATTCTTCGAGAAATACGACAATCTATATGGCAATTACGGCAATGCATGGTGGAAGCAGGATTCCGAAATCGAAAAATTCCATGGGCCCGTTCTATTTACTAGCAACTGCCTTGTACCCCCAAAAGAAAGTTATAAGAATAGAATCTTTACCACGGGAGTAGTCGGTTTCGAAGGTGTTACTCATATTCCCGACCGAGAGCCTGGCACAATGAAGGATTTTTCGGCGATCATCGAGATGGCAAAAACCTGTTCACCTCCTGAGGCGCTAGAAGATGGGGAGATCGTTGGCGGATTTGCGCATGACCAGGTCTTTGCTCTTGCCGATAAAGTCGTCGAAGCGGTCAAAAATGGCGCGATAAAGCGATTCATTGTCATGGCAGGTTGCGATGGCCGTCAGCCTAAGCGCTCATATTACACCGAAGTTGCCCAAAAACTTCCGAAGGATACAGTCATTTTGACTGCTGGCTGTGCCAAATATCGGTATAACAAGCTAAACCTCGGCGATATAAGCGGTATTCCGAGAGTGCTGGACGCAGGTCAATGCAACGATTCCTATTCGCTCGCGCTTATCGCGCTAAAGCTCAAGGAAGCATTTGGGCTAGATGATGTGAACAAACTTCCGCTCTCCTTCGATATCGCTTGGTATGAACAGAAGGCAGTTCTTGTTCTCCTTGCTCTTCTATATCTAGGATTCAAGAATATACGGCTTGGCCCTACAATCCCCGGATTTCTGTCGCCACACATAGTGGAGCTTCTAGTGGAAAATTTCGGAATAAAAGGGATCGCTTCGCCTGACGAGGATATTGCTTCGATGATGGTAGGAGCATAAAGTAATGTCGAGGAGGATGCTCGATGGACGAACTGCACGCAAAACTATACCAAGCTAGAGGGTTAAGAACCGTTTCAGCGCTCCAAAAGAACGCTTTCGATGCCCTATATGTGTCTACAGCTGCCGAAGCTACAGAAAAAGTGCTCGAATTTATATACGAAGGCGCTAAGGTTGGTTTTGGAGGCTCAATGACAATCAAATCGATGAATATCCAAGAATTGGCAGCAAAAAAAGGAGCTATCATACTCGATCACAACAAGCCTGGCCTTGGCGCAGATGAAAAAATGCAAATTCTTCGATCTCAGCTCACCTGCGATGTCTTTATCTCGAGCGCAAATGCCATTACCATGGAAGGCTTTATTTTCAATGTCGACGGAAATGGGAACCGCGTTGCCGCGCTTAGCTTTGGTCCAAAGAAAAATGTCATCGTGGCTGGAATGAACAAGGTTGTCGCAAACCTCGATGAGGCTCACGAGAGGCTAAGAGCATATGCTTCACCTCTCAACAATATTAGGCTCGAAAAACCTAATCCCTGCGTTACACAGGGCTATTGTGCCGATTGTGTTCTCCCCACGAGGATATGCAGAATTTATCAGGTTTTAAGGCGCAAGCCCAGCTTGAGCGATTTTACGGTGATTTTGGTTGGAGAAGAGCTGGGATTCTGAAGGCATTTCTTGGTAGCAGGTATTTCTTGCTGATTGGTCTAGGGATTGAGCTCAAGATCGACAATCTGTTTAGATAAGATTAGATAACGTTGGATCAATATGCTATCGTCGTGCTCTGCCTCTCTTGGCCGGTTTCGCTGCGGAAGGTGAGCGTCAATTGGCCGGGGAAAACCTCGACATCGAGCCAGCCATAGCCCCCTGCTTCGATCCATTGAGAGCAGGGCGATCGATAGCTTGGTTCTGGATCCGGAATCCCTCCCATAGATCCGACGATTGCATAGGTCACTCCATTATGCGAAAGCAGCTCTTGATAATGATTGTGGCCCGAAACGACTAAATCGACGCCATATTTCTCGAAAAGTGGTACAAGGGCAGGAATATTTTGGTAATGATCATACCAAGGCGTTCCAAAATCGGGGTCTTTGTAGCCAGAAGCGTAAAAATAACTATGCGAAATAACAATAAGAGCCTTTTGAGGGTCGGCGTCCGCAAGCGTTTTTTCGAGCCAAGCCTTTTGGCGAGAGCCAAACATCTCGGTTCCCCAAGGGAGGTCAAGAGCCACGATCGTGGCAGGACCCGAGTTTATGCTCCAGTAATAGGGCGAGCCCGAATCGCTTTTGAAATCTTTTGGCCAGAAGGCCTTCTTATATAGGTATTGGCCGCCAAAGAGCGTATCGTGATTTCCCATGATAGGGCGCAAGGAGATGTCTGGCGATAATGCTTCGAGATCAGATAGCGCAAAGTTCCATTGGGTAGAGCTGTTGCCTGTTTCCACAGTATCGCCGAGCAAAAAGAATGCATCTGGCCTTCGGTTTGCGAGTTCCTGCAAGATGCTGGCGCGTGCACTTGCATTCGCGGTTTCGGCACCCCAGTGCGGATCGGAAGAAAAAGACAGCCTAAGAATTGGCGCTTCGATGGAAGCAAGCAACATGGAATCAGAAGAAATAGCAGAATCGGCGGAACCGCCAGATTCGAGAAAAATAGTGGAATCAGCAGAATTGGCAGAATTGGCACCATCATTCCTGAGTTTTGAAAAAGAAGGAGCCACATAGCTTTCCTGCGCAAAAATCCCTTTCGATGGATCTATGAGCTTTAGTCTTGCAGGTTCAAGCGAACTCATCCTCGGTACGGCGATCAAGAAGGCAAGTAGCGCAATCGATACTATACTGACCAGCAAAGAGCCAATGAACGATATCCATCTAAGCGCGATGTTGGGCCATTTATTAGCAAGCTTTTCAAGTGGCAAGGATAGTATGGCAACGGTAATTGGTCCAAGCCCCATATAGAGCAAGATCTTTAGAATAATAAGGGGGTGCCACACATAGAGGCCTTTTGCTCCTTCAAGGCTATAATGATAGCCATTCGTAATAGCAGAGAGGACCAATGCTATCAAAGCCCAAAGCAGCACAGCCTTGCGAGAAAGTTCTCTTCTCTTTTTGCTAATTGTTTGTGCCATGTAGCTACTATATCAGTAATATATTCCAGCGGTAAGCGGCTATTGGAGTCTTGATTGGCTTTTTTCATGCAAGAATAGAACAATTATTTCTTTTTGCTTGTCTGTAGGGAAAGAGCTGGGTATAATAATACTGTTTCTTAAGAATACAACAATGAATCAGGAGGTTTGCAATGACACGAAGAATCGGAAAAATTGCCGTGATTATCATGGCAGTTTTTGCGCTAACCTTTACCGGCATGCTGTCGGCGCAGGAGAAGCTGCCTGGCAATGTTGCGATCACATTTGCGCATACGAATGATATGCACGGACGCATTGTCGAAAGCAGCGATGTAATTGGGTTCCCGAAGATTTATTCGGCAGTTCAGCAACTAAAGGCCGCCAACCCCAATACGCTTCTTATAGATGCAGGCGACACATTCCATGGTTTACCTGTCGTGAATATCGATAAGGGCGAGACTGCTGTAAAACTCATGAATGAGCTTGGGTATACCTATATGACTACCGGCAACCATGATTACAACTATGGATTCGATCGCCTAATAGAACTCTCCAAAATGGCAAAATTTAAAATCTTGGCAGCCAATGTCTATAAGGATGGAGAGAGAGTATTCCCTGCCTATGACATTCGCGACATAGGCGGTGTGCGTGTAGCATTCTTTGGACTTGCAACTCCAGAGACTGCCTACAAAGCAGATCCGAAGGGCATCGAGGGTGTTACATTTGGCGACCCAATAGTTGAAGCAAAACTGATAGTCGCCGAGCTTGCGGGCAAATATGATGTGCTGGTCTGCATATCGCACATCGGAATCGATGATTCGAGCGATCCCACTTCGATAACAATAGCTAAATTTGTGCCTCAGATCGATGTTATTATCGATGGACACAGCCACAGCACACTCGAAGATATCGAGAAAAAGAATACGACAGACACCCTCATTACAAGCACAGGTTCCTATGGAGCAGGGCTTGGTGTAGTCGACATCGTAATAAGCCCAGATCGAAAGGTCGTTTCGAAGACCGCTCGCACTATTACTCCAAAGAATTCACCTGATCTTAAAGGCGATCCGGCCATTGCAAAAGCGCTGGATGACCTTGTCAAAGCACAGGAAGCCGTGCTATCCCAGGTTGTGGGCAGGACCGAAATAAAACTCGAAGGCACACGAGAAATTGTCCGTACTCAGCAGAGCAATCTTGGTACGCTAATTGCCAACTCAATGCTCTATGTTACTGGTGCTGATTTCGCTTTGATGAATGGCGGTGGCATTCGAGATTCTATTCCTGTAGGCAACATCACAATGAAACAGATTTACACCGTGCAGCCTTTTGGTAATTTTATCCAGACTGGCAAGGTCCTTGGCAAGGAGATAGATGCGATACTAGAGAACGGTGTTGGCAAGCTACCTGCTCCAGATGGTCGCTTCCCGCATGTAGCCAATCTCACCTATACACTCGATGCCTCGAAACCTGCAGGCGATCGAGTCTCCAATATCATGATAGGAGGTGAGCCGATCGATCCAGAGAAGGAATACACGATCGCCACTCTTAACTTCATCTTCAACGGTGGAGACGACTATAGAATGCTCGTAGGCAAGGCTCAGAATGACTATCCAACCGATGCCGAAGTCTTTATGGCATATATCAAGTATCTTGGCACCATAACGAACGACAACATCGTGTTCAAGAAATAGGGGAAGCCTATACAGGCCTTTTGTGAATGTTCATAGGCCGACACGAGGTTTTGATTGGATTTAAGGGGGCTGTCCGATGATTTGGGCAGTCCTCTTTTTTATAAATTGTAATCATTAGGAATCCGAAAGCGGCTACCATTTGTCAGCTGCCTTTTTTATTGATAGCAACTTATTATTAGTAGACGTCTTTTTGCCGCCTTGTCCATTGGTAACTCTTTGGTGATTATCTTTTTCGCTCATTTATTTGATTTTTGCGATAAGCTTACCAAGTAGAGCAACATAGGCTATCGAGGCTGCAAAGGAAAGGACAGTGCCTATCCAAGGTCCAAGCGATGGAAAGGTCAGTCCGGCTATCCATGAATATATGATGATATTGCTCGAAGAAAGAATGAGTATTTTGCCAGTGGCTCGCGCAAAGTCGGTTCCTTGGCTCAACGTGAAAATAACGAGGGTGCTCGAGAGAACGGCTGGAAAAGTTGCTAAAATGCCGGTCATATATGGAGGGGCAAATTGCGCTATAGTTACCGCGCCAGCCACAACCGTTCCAGCAAATAGAGCTCTCAAGACGATTTGTTTCCAGGAAAAAGTCGTATCCTTGTGTGGAACTGCGCGAATACGCAAAACCCGCTCCGCAAGAATAAAGCACAAGGAAGTCACTAAGACATAGAGAACGATCGCGCCCCCCATTCCAAGCGGTGGAATAAGTTCAATAAACACATAAGCCGTTATTGCCCATACGATCAAGCTGATAGAAATGGCTTTCCCCAAGCCTTTTTTTGCGACTAGGATAAAAATGAAAGTAAAGAGGGTATCTATGGTCATACCTACCGGGACGCCTTTGGTTGTGGCGGCTGCATAATCTGGCCCCAATGTAAGTGCCATAAATATCAGCGATAGAAGGATATTCGATGGAAGATTAGTAATCAGTCCCGCTCTTTTGCTTCCAAGCTTTTCGCCAAGCAGTGTAGCTCCAGAGATCCATGCACCTGCTAGCACAAAAGAAAGAGCAATTTTTAAGACAGATCCGGATATAATTGCACCTCCATTTTATATTTTGTAGCGTTCTCGAATAGCACGCTCGACATCCTCGCGCGTCCCCGAAAATGGCCCTAATACTTCCATTTTAAGGCTTGTCAGCGCTGCTGCCCAGAGGGTGGCTTCCTTTGGCGGCATGGAGATACGCGCGCTGAGGTAAGAGGCTAGACAAGTGTCACCTCGACCGCTTCTTCCTATCATCGTCCTTGGCTTAAATGGTGCTTCGAAGAAAGATCCTTCGGAATATACGACCACGCCACTTCCATGTGTTAGAACGAATTCGGGAACGCCAAATCTGGCAAGGGCGCGAGCGGCTTCATGGAGATCTCTGGTTCCTGTCAGTATCTCCGCCTCTACGACATCTGCCTTGAATACATCCACAAGGGAGAGTATTTCTTCTTTTTCGGGCCAGTCCGAGTCATATATAAGCTGACCATCGCGTACGACTCGCACAAATCCCTGAGCATCGAGGCCTACTCGTGCGTTTTTGGCTTTGATCGTCTTTAGGACTTCGAGACTCACTTCTCCGCGGATTGATGCTCCAATTGACCAGACTCGTGCCGAAACTGATTCGACATCCGAAGGCTCGAAGGGCTCGGCTATCGAAGTAACCGACAGAATACGCTCGTCGGGGTTATCCGATGGATAGAATAATTTAAGGCAAGTCGATTGTTGGGTAGGAATGGCCTTGACCATCACGCCTCGTTCTACGAGCGGGCTAAAACTGGGGAAATCTTCCTGTGCAAGGCGTGTTATCGCCGCTACTCTCAGCCCCATAGTCGCCGCTGCTGCAGCACCATAGTAGTACGCACCGCCGTTTACAATGCGTGAACCATTTTTATCAACGATTTTGTCCTTTGTGTACTGACCCAAGAATGCAATATCAAACTGTTCTGTATCGATCATTGTTGTTCCTTGTCTTCGGGCGGTAGAAGCCTTACAGATTCAAAGTCGATCAAAACGCCAACATTGTCTCCCTCCTCGAAGATAGAGGACGCCTCTGGGTTGTAGCTCTCTATAAGCAAGGGGCCATTTTCTGTAGCAACCTCATAACGCGCGATATTGCCGAAGTATGTGAAGCGATCTACGCAGCCCTTGAGAGGGATTTCATTTTCAACATTAGCGAGCGATATAAGCCTCAAAGCCTCGGGCCTCACTACCAACAGCGCACTACCGCTATTCGGCCTTACCCTGCCGGCCCTCGGCACTATAAAAGTCTTGCCTCCAATATCTATCCGTGCGGATTCGCCATTAGTGCCCAGCACCTCGACCTCGAGAAAATTCGCTTTGCCCATAAAGTCCGCAACGAATCTCGACTGCGGAAAGGCATAGATTTCGCGAGGTGTTCCAACCTGTCGGATCCGTCCTTCCTTCATAATCACGACTCTATCGGATATGGCCATTGCCTCGCTCTGGTCATGCGTTACATAAAGGCTAGTTATCCCCAACCTTTTCTGTAGTTTCCGCAGTTCGTCGCGCATGTATTCGCGCAATTTGGCGTCTAGATTCGAGAGCGGCTCATCGAAGAGGAGCACGCTGGGTTCGATCACGATAGCGCGGGCTAGAGCGATTCTCTGTTGTTGGCCGCCGGATACTTGGCTCGGATAGCGCTTGGCCATTGTTGTAAGCTGCATGAGATCGAGTGCGCGCTCCGTTCGCTCGCGAATTTCGTTGGCTGGCAATTTTTGTACTCTCAGTCCATAGGCCACATTCTCATAAATCGTAAGATGCGGAAATAGAGCGTAGCTCTGAAAAACCATGGATAACCCGCGCTTGTTGGGTGGAATTTTTGCTACATCTTTATCGCCTATAAGAATCGAGCCAGAAGTAGGATACTCAAAGCCAGCTATCATTCTGAGAGTCGTTGTCTTGCCACAACCCGAAGGCCCTAGAATCGTAACTAGCTCGCCAGTCTTGACTTCGAGATTGACATCATCGACAGCCAGCACCTCGCCTGAGCCATCGAGACTTTTAAATCTTTTAGTTAGATTGATAAGAGTTACATTAGAACTTCTTGCACTAAAATCACGCTCGCTCACTTGTGCCTCCACTTGCTGAAGGACCGCCTCGACCCAGGAGACCCACTAGAAGGTTGAGAACGCCGATAGCAACAATTATGAAAAGAATCATCACTATGATATAGGCCGCGGCATCAGAATATTTGCTCGATTCGAAAAGCGAAAAAATGCTGATTGTAGCCAAATTCCAGCGCGGCGAGATAAGAAAGATCACGGTGCTCACCGCTGTCATGGCGCGGACGAAAGAGTATACAAGGCCGGAGAAAAAAGCCTGCTTTAGCATTGGCAAGCTTATGCGCCTAAAGGTGACAGCCCCTGTTGCGCCGAGTATTGTCGAAGCCTCCTCGATGGATCTGTCGATCTGTAAGAGCGTCGAAGTGCCCGCTTCTATTCCCACAGGCATATTTCGGAACGCAAATGCCATTATCAATAGAAAGGCCGACCCTGTCCACATAAAGGGCTTGTCATTGAATGCGAGTATATATCCGATTCCAACCACAGTCCCAGGGACCGCGAAAGTCAGCATGGAGATAAATTCCATTGCGCGTCTGCCTGGGAATTCTTTGCGCACTACCAAGAAAGCGATGATCATTCCAAGAAGCCCCGCGATGGGCGTAGAAGCTAGAGCAAGAACAACGGAATTTCGCAGAGGAATCCAGCCAAGCGTCATTACATATTTGAAGTGCGCCCAGGTAAAGCTAAAATTGATACCCCAGACCTTGACAAAAGCTCCTACAAGAACCGTTCCATAGAATAGGAGAATCACAAGCGAAATCAGCATACTTAATGCAAAGAGTGGCCATACAAGCTTGGGATCCTTGCTCTGTTGCTGCGATATTGTGGGCTTGCCTGTCACTGTCACAAAAGACTTGCCAGATAGCCAATATTTCTGCAACAGAAAGGCGATCAGAGTTGGTATTAGCAGCAATAGCGCCATCAAAGAACCGCCTCTCATATCGTACATGCCTGTAATGGTTCTATAGGCTTCGACAGCAAGCGTGGAGAAACTCCCAGAAATGACCGCTGGGTTGCTGAAATCCTCCATCGATTGAATGAACACAAGCAGGAAAGAGCTCAAAATACCTGGCACCGAAAGCGGTAGCGTGACAGTTCGGAAAATTCGGGCTTTAGAAGCGCCAAGATTTAGGGCTGCATCTTCCACGGCAGGATTCAATTTCGAAAGAGTACCGGTCAGAGTAAGGTAGGCTATTGGGAAAAAAGAAATTGTCTGCACAACGACAAGGCTGTGCATTCCATAGACATTTGCGTCCTCAATACCTAGAAGCCTGCGAGTTATTAGTCCATTTCGCCCAAAAAGGAAGATCATCGATAGCGATAGGATAAATGGCGGAGAGATTATAGGTATCGTCGCGATCGTTTTGAAAAACCCCTTTAGGGGCATATCTACACGAGTAAGGGCATATGCAAAGACATATCCAATGATAGTTGCGAGTATGCCTGTTGTGATCCCCAACAACATGGAATTCTTGAGCGGTTCGAGATATGAGCGAGATTTTAGCATATCCCAAGCTGCCTGAAAGCTCAATCTACCATCGTTATTCGTTACGCTATATGCAAATATCTTTCCCAAGGGCAAAATTATAAAGAGAAAAAGCCCAACAAACACGAGAATTACTAAAAAGAGAAGCACGGGATCGCGCACAAGATGCGCTACCGAAAGGCGAGTGTTTTCTCTCATGAAAATCTCAGATTCCTTTGAAATGAAGATTGTGCAGGTATATTAATTCTGCACCGGAGGCGCGTAGAGAAATTATTGCGCGCCTCCACTAAAGCTAGGGCTACCTGTTATATTCTACTTCAGGTTGCTTGCTGCTGCGACTACTTTATTGAATTGCTCGATCAATCGATTTCTATTCTGACCGGCCCATACAGGATCATAGTTGATAACCTTGAGGCTATCGACCGAAATTGAGCCCTTGGGAGGAGTTGCCTGTGAATTAACTGGTATTCTAAAGGATTTGGAAGTCTCGAAGAGATCCTGTCCACGCTTCGACAACATCCAGTCGATAAACCGCTTACCATTGGCTACTTCTTTTGATGGGCCATTCTTTATAAGCGCCATGCAGCCGATTTCATAACCTGTGCCATCTTTAGGGAAGGATAAGGCAACAGGATAGCCTTCGAATGCAGGCTTGAGGCCATCATGGGAGAAGGTAATTCCAATGGCAGCTTCGCCAAGGCCTACATCCATAGGAGGAGTCGTCCCTGATTTGGTGTACTGACGGATGTTCTGGTTTAGAGCGGTAAAGTATTTCCAAGTAGCTTCTTCTCCACGCATCTGGACGATAGTTGCAAGAATTGTATAGGAAGTTCCTGAAGTACTTGGGTGGGCCATCGAGATCTGGCCTTTGAATTCGGGCTTCAATAGATCATCCCAAGAGGCAGGGTAGGCAAGGCCTTTTTTCTTGAACCAATCGGTATTGCATGCAAAGCCAATTGCTCCTACATAGAAGGGATTCGCATAGCCCTTGGCGTCCCAGTAGACCTTCGGAATGTTTGCAAGTTCTGGGGACTGATAGGCTTCAAGCAGACCCTCGTCGATTGCTGGCACAAAGTTGTCGTAGGAACCGCCAAACCAAACCGTAGCTTGCGGGTTGTTCTTCTCGGCCCTTATACGGGCAAGCAACTCGCCGGCAGAGAGCCTGACATATTGAATCTTGATTCCGGTATCTTTTTCGAACTGGCTGAAATATGTTGGGAGCTCAGATTCCGGCAGAGCCGTATAAACAGTTAGTGACTTGTACTCTGGCGTTGCCTGCGCGCTGATCGACATCAAGGGCAACAGGCAGAACAGCACTAGCATCGAAAGAAAAATCTTGCGCATAGATTGCCTCCTTATATGTTCCTCGTCTATTATAGAACAATATTATAGAACAAGTTTAACAAAATGCAACTGAAATCGTTTGCAGGATGCTAAAAACGTTTTCATATATTTGCTAGACAAATGTAAAGGAGAAGCCTATGCAATACGACATAGTGATGATGGGTCATATTTCCAAGGATATAATAATCGACGAGACAGGGAACGAGAGTAAGCTATATGGCGGAGCGCTCTTGTATTCATCTATTGCTGCGGCTCGAGCCGGAGCCCATGTGCTCGCCATCACCAAGGCCGCTTCGGAGGATTTTTGCGCCCTCGATATAGCGAAGGAGCAGAGTGGCATAAAGATCCTAACTATCCGGAGCCCCAAAACTACATCGATCCGCAATGTATTCCTATCAGCAGACCATGAACGGAGAGAGACAAGCCTTTTATCTCGAGCAGAACCGTTTTCGGCGGCGGACATTCCTCTGAATGCAGAGACGAAAATAATCGATCTGGCAGGTCTTTTTGTAGGCGAATTACCTGATAATCTCATAGAAGAGCTTGCGCCCCGCGGTGCTATCGCCGTCGATGCGCAAGGACTTCTTCGCGAGGCTCAGCCCGATGGCAGGATGCTTTTCAGGGATTGGAAGAACAAGCACCATTACATGCCTTTTGTGAGCTACTTCAAGGCCGATGCCGCCGAAGCTGAGATTCTCACAGGTCTTCCCGACAGAGAAGAAGCTGCACGTAAAATAGCAGCTTGGGGCAGAAACCGAGAGGGCCAGGAGCCCGAGGTCATGATCACTTATAATACCGAAGTGATCGTGTTAGTGGATGGAAGAATCTATCGTGCGCCCTATACGCCTTCGAATCTCTCCGGAAGAACGGGGCGGGGCGACACAACCTTTGCCGCCTATCTTGCCTGGCGTCTTGGCCACGATCCACAGGAATCGGTTCGATTTGCAGCAGCACTCTGCTCCATAAAAATGGAAAAACCAGGGCCTTTTTCGGGAACTCTCGAAGATGTATTTGCGCGTATGTAGCGTGCATCTGAGTGCGCCTTTAATTCTTAATGCCTTAATGTCCCAATGCCTTAATGCGCCTTTAATAGCCGATATTTTTATGCCTTAGTGCTTTATTTCTTATAATGCACTTTTCGCCAGCGCTCCAGCATTCGCAAGGCTCGGTCCGCGGCGCGAAAAGTTGGAATTCCTCGCTTTTCCAGCTCAACGCAGAAAGGATCGAAGAGCGGACCAGAGTCTACAACGGCGATGAAAGGCTTATCGATTTCGCTCGCTAACCTGCCGAGTCGCTCGGGAAGCGAATTGGGCCTAAGGATATCTTCACTGTGAGATAAAGGATTGCTTGCAAGTGTATTCAACATGGCTGTGAGCGGGATTATCCCAACAATACCGAGGTCGGTTTCCGGGTCAAGAAGTACCGCGCGAAGGGCCCTTTCGTAGGCAGCGTCATCCGCCATTGGGGTTAGATCGAGAGGGTTGTGGATATCGACTATCTCCGTTATGCGCGCATCTTTGAAAATAATTTCGAGCTCGGTCTTTGTCCTTTCACTAAAAGAAGACAACATCATCTCGCCAAGGTTGTCGGCAATCGCAACGCACTCATAGCCACCATTGGAGACAGCTGCAAGCCTTTTGCCTTTAGCTCTCTTGCTGTCGAGCAGTGTAAATAATGTAATTGCATCATCGAATTCATCCAGACTTTCACAAACGATTGCGCCAGCTTGAGAAAAAAGTTGCCACGTAACAGGATAGTCGCCGGCAATGCTGGCAGTATGGCTCGCCGCAGCTCCAACCCCTGCTCGCGTTCTGCCCCCTCTATATAGAATGACACTACGACCAGACTCAGTTATCTTTTTGGTTGCTTTAAGAGCTTTTTCTCCATCCAGCGGCTTGAAACCTTCAGAATAGACCGCAAATACATGGATTTCGCTATCTTGAGCCAGATAATCCAGATAATCTCCGACAGTCAGGTCCATCTGGTTGCCAATGGTTATTGCATATTTTGCATTGATGTTAGGATGCTTGGAGATGCGTGTTATGGCAAAGGCTCCTGACTGCGAGATCACAGCAAGCGGTTCCACTTTGCCTTTGGGCATGGGCAGCTTGTATTCAGGTATAAAGAGCGTATTGTATTTGCCAGGAACCGAGCGTATTCCAAGACAGTTGCCACCATTTATCAACGGCCCTTTTCCTTGGGCGCGCGCTTCGGCTAGAGCGCGATTCATCTCAGCAACTATTGATTCTGAGCCTTCTTTTTCTTCTAGCCCTCCGGGGATTAAAAGAACCGACCATGCTTTGTCATGTCGTGCAATGTCGGCAAGCGTGCTTGGGATACCAAGCGCCGGAATTACCATGACAAAGAGATCGACTTTCTCAGGCAGAGATTGAACATCTGCAACGCATCGACAGCCATCTATCCATTGAACACCTGGCTTTATCAAATAGATTCTAGATATATCGAAGCCATTTTCAAGGAGATTGCGGAGAATTATGCGACCGTTGTTGATTGTCTTTTCAGATACGCCGATTATAGCTACGCTCGAAGGCTCGAGAATGCGCGCTATTTGATCTACTGGCCGAGTCTGCTGGGCTAGATTGATAGGCAAGCCTTCGGAATCGCGTACAAGGCCCTGGATCAGGTTTTGGGCAGAGCTTTGCACAGAGGCGTTTATCGGAGCTGGGGCTGCAAAATCTCTTAGTGTGGCAAGGCAATCCAGTGCGACGAGCTCGCCCGTTTTTGAAAGAACCATTGGGTTGACTTCGAATTCGCTTATACCTGCGGCTGAAAGAGCATCTGCAGAATCGATAAAGCGCTGGATGGCTTCGACTAGACTCTTTTCATCTAACTCTGGCGTCGTATTTCTTAAGCCAGCGCATAAGAGTCCATAGATTACATTGTTCTCTAAAAGCGATTCGAGCGCAGAGCTATTTGTTACTCTTGGAGAGAGAAAAAGGTTTGCCGAGCCAGGCTTGAATTTAGATGCGAGATATTCGGTATAGATACCGCCAGGGCCGAAACTCACAATAGGCCCGAAATCATGCGTAAAACGATAGCCAAAAATCATCTCATGGCCAAGCTTCGGCTCGAAAGCTATGAACTCATTGACGGTAAAACCATCTCGAGACACATTCTTGAAGCGCGCTTCCATTCTGCAGAGCGAATCGGCAATTGCTGCCACTGTGTTGTCGACAATCTCGATACCTTGTACTTCGGTCTTATGAAGGACCTGAGAACTTATGATCTTTATTACAGCCTTGGAGCCAGAAAAAGGGCCCTGTATAGGGGCATCCATTGCTCCGTTAGCTCCGATTTTCTCTAGAAACTCCTTTGCCGACTGTACGAGCCAATACCGTGGCGTTCGTACACCCATTGCAGCCAGAATAGACATTCCTTCGAGCTCTGTAAGTGCTTCTCTGTGTTCACTCTGGGCTCGCGCTATTATTCGCCTTACCTCATCTCGCAGCACTTTTGCCGACCGATTCAGACTATAGTCTTTAGCGCCTTGAACTGTCGTTCGACTATCGGTCTTTTTTGTTTCAACCATGATACAATGCCCTCCCCGCTTCAAAAGCCTTGAGATTGGCCTGTATTACCAACTCGCCCTTTCTAGAGAAGAGCTCGATTATCTCCTTTTCGATAGCATTCGGAGAAACAGGAAGGAGATCCATTGCGGCGCCAATTAGGACGAGGTTTGCAGTTCGGACATTTCCAGCTTGCCGTGCGATGTCTTCTGCATCGATGAGCCGAGAGCGAGGGATTTTGCGGATTTCTGCCAGCACAATCTCTAGATCTGGGTAATTGGGAATGTTGAGGACAGGTGCAGTGGCTGAGACAATCGTACCATTGGAAGGCGATATCCACGAAAGATGACGAAGCGCTTCCAGGGGTTCGAAAGCAAACACAATGTCCGCTTTGCCCTTGGAAATCGTGGGACTATAGATCTCCTTATCGGCGATGCGCAAATGAGCGAGGACCTCGCCTCCGCGCTGAGACATTCCATGTATTTCGGATTGCTTAACCTGAAAACCAGCAGCCATTGCGGCACGGGCCAAGATTATCGATGCAGAAAGCCCACCCTGGCCTCCAACGCTGCAGAGAATTATATCGCAGGTCATGATTGCCTCGCTTTCTTCAGCCATTCGATACAGTCCCGGAACATTATGATGACCGAGACACCATCGTAGCAAAGCTCTTCGCGAATTGTCGCGACATTGGAATCTAATGCACGGCGATGCGCTTCCAGTACACGGATATGCTCTTTTTCGACACCAAGCCCTTCGAGCAACTTTGGCAGTTGTTGGCTTGGACTGATTGTGGGCTGAGCTCCGGTCATGCCTGTAGTCCCATTGTCCAAAATAATCAGGGTCATAGGACTATGGTGTCGCACTGCATCGAGCAGATTTGTCATACCCGAATGATAAAAGGTTGAATCTCCTATTACCGCGATGGAGCGCTTATATCCAACACAGCCTGCACCACGCGCCATCCCCACCGAAGCGCCCATGTCTACACAGGACTCTATGACATTCCAAGGCGGCTGTGCTCCGAGAGCATAGCAGCCAATGTCCGAAGCGACAAAGAATTCAGCTTCATCTTCGAGGGCCTTTTTGAGTGCAGTATAGGAATCGGCATGTGGACAACCCTGACAGAATTGAGGTGGACGACCTGGAAGCTCGATTTCGGCGTGCAGAGTGCGAGAAACGGCAGGAAGTCCAAGTGCTAGTCGCACAGAATCTGCGCTCAACTCGCCTGCTATCGGCAATTCTCCCGTCATTTTCCCCGAAATAGATATAGGAGCGCCAAATATGCCACGTATTTTGCCTTCGATATAAGGGTAGCCCTCTTCGATTACCAAAATCCGCGAAACATGCGCAGCAAGGACTCTGATCCTAGATTCACCTTCTAGATCTTCTATCGGATAACGGCTTAAGTGTAGGTGCGAAGGCCGCTCGCCGCCATGCGCCACCGCCCAGTCCTCCTCGTTTTCCTTATAGTACGCAAGAGCCAGCCCACAGGTCACCACACCAAGCTCTTTCGATCGCAGCGCAAGGCGGCTCGCTTTTTCTCCGTCCGCCTTTAAGACCTGCTGCTTTCCTAGTAAGGCCAGCCACCGCTTTCGCGCCAGGGCAGGTAAAAGCGTCCAAGATAAACGGTCGGCGGTTTTGCCCCGATTGGCAATGGGCAATGGAGTCGCTGTCTGCACAAGGGCACGGGCATGCGCAAGCCTTGTGACGATACGCACCATCACTGGCACCTCATGTGTCTCCGAATAATCGAATGCGGCTCTTACCATATCGTAAGCTTCCTGCTGATCTGACGGTTCGAAACAAGGAACATGAGCAAAATCCGCCAAAAGCCTCGAGTCCTGCTCGTTTTGGCTGGAATGCATGCTAGGATCGTCCGCTACGACTACTACGAGCCCCCCATTGATCCTAACGAGCGCAGAATTAACAAAAGGATCCATCGCCACATTTAGCCCGACATGTTTCATCGAAACCATCGTGCGCCCACCTACGAAAGACACGCCTAGCGCGGACTCGTAAGCTGTCTTCTCATTAGTGCACCACTGTGCGAAAGGTCGGAATTCTGTCGCGTTATTGCTTTCGTCATTGCTTGCGTCGCCTATATTTTCCTGCAAATACTCCATTATTTCTGTTGCGGGCGTCCCAGGATAAGCAAAAGCGGCCGTGATTCCCGAATCCAGCGCAGCCTGTGCTATCGCTTCATCTCCCGAAAGAAGGACCTTTTGTGACATTTCTGAACTCCTTACTCCTCCGGCCAATTAGCAATCAAAAAACCAAAAAAAAGCGCAGGAGCAAACCTGCGCTGAAAATCCATCTATTCAATCAAAGTATAGTTCATACTCCTGTGGAACAGGAGCGTTATACACATATGAGGCTTCTTTTTCCTTGCGTGCTATCCAGGTTTCTATGAGCTCTTCTGAAAACGCAGAAGAAAGATAATCATGATCCTTTTTGAGGCCAGTCAACACATTGAAAAGCCCGGTCGGGAAAACATGCTGCGCCGAAGTTGTCTCGCTAGCAAATCCAAGAGCTACAGGATCGAGCTCTTTCTTTATCCCATCGAGACCAGCTAGAAGCATGGCTGCCAAAAAATAGTACACATTTGCAGTAGCATCCCCTGTGCGGAACTCTATGCGCGCTTCTCCTTTCCTTAGATAACCGGGAATTCGCACTGCCGCAGCCCTCGATCCCTGTGCAAAAGTTGCACTCACCGGAGCCTCATAGCCTGGCACGAGCCTTCGATATGAATTTGTGGAAGGATTGGAAAAAGCCAAAAGTGAGCCCGTAAGCGCGTGACTCAAGAGCCCCGCTGTGTACGAAAGACCTTCCCCTGAAAGTCCATATAACCCCTCACCGGGGAAAATCGAAGCCTCCGCCTTTTCTATGAATTGATGTACATGCATGCCGCTACCCGCAACCTTATACATAGGTTTGGGCATAAAAGTAATCTTCAGTCCAAGCTCATCGGCCTCGTTACGGAGAATCCATTTGGCCAGAGATACGGCATCTCCCGCCTTCACCATCGATATAAAATCCAGCTCGATCTCGAGTTGTGCGGCAACCACTTCATGGTGATGGTATTTGACAGGAATGCCGACATCGATCATCGTCTTTACCGCACGATTTCGCAAAAGCTGATACCTATCCTCCGGCGCCATACGATGATACCCTTGGGAAAGCCCAATCCATGGCGTATCGCTATACTCCTCGCCAATGCCCTCCGAACTCTCGACGAAGTAGTAGGAATGATCCGTAGCTGTCGAATAGTGCACTTCTTCGAAAACATAGAATTCAAGCTCTACGAGCATCTTGATATCATTGCCTATTCCAGATTCCATCAGAGCCGCATGAGCAGCCCTGATTACCGAACGCGGATACTGCTCGAACAATTCGCCTTCCGTTGTACGTACATCGCAGAATACATGGAGTATATCTAATCCATCCTTCTGTTCCACAAAGGCCGTATCCATATCGGGGACAGCTACCATGTCTGATGCATGCACTTTTGCATATCCAAAATTGGAGGCATCGAATCCGATCCCTTTCTTGAGTACCGCTTCATCAGCAAATGAAGAAGGAAGACTTACCGCCCTCATTCGTCCATCTATATCGATTACGATGAGCGATACATAGTCGATACCCCCCAAATCACCATTCCATTGAGACAATTTCATATAAAACTCCTCGCTGTGCCGCGAGCGCGGCTTAGTGAGCGACTCATCGTGCCATCCTTCTTGGGCTATTTCTTTTTATCTTTGACCTCGCTGAGTCTACAAATCAAAACAGATTTTAGGATGATCTTCCTGCATCAATATATTGTAAACCGAGATCATTCATCCGGCAAGTTATGAAACGATGGTATCAAAGAATGAAACGGCTTCAAAAGACAATGCAAAGATTTCCAAATAATCGAGTCAGATTAGGTCAGATTAAGCCAGTCTATCTGCTAAGCAATAGAAGCCGAGAATGACTAAGCCTTGACATTCGATATCTATTTATATCAAATTTGCAATAATTTGCTACAAGAATACGAGTAGAAAGGAGCAAAACGGCATGTCAGAGATCAAGGAACTTCGCTATTGGGTAGATGGGGGATGGAAGAGATCTACCACAGATAAATATATGGATTGCT
>ENA-UOYA01001100-UOYA01001100.1-activated-sludge-metagenome-genome-assembly--contig:-NODE-1100-length-30552-cov-32.133849_pt1 | contig 30552 bp, 32 predicted proteins | sample MGYA00238163_ERZ764804 | MGnify/ENA primary metagenome ERZ764804 (study PRJEB28919, sample SAMN05720223) | activated sludge metagenome | isolation source: Anaerobic digester | place: Hong Kong... | reverse complement strand
AAAAAAGTCGAGATTTTTTCTCGACTTTTTATTTTAATAACTCTGATATTTTACTATCTCTCATTATTAAATTTAATAGTGATGCGGACTTTTTGTTTATTGTATCTAATATTTTAGATTTATTAAAAAAGTCATTGTATAAAACATCCTCACTATTATACTCTATCTTAACAAAGCAATTTGGTTGAACTCTTATTATAAGTTTTTCTTCTGGTACTTCAAAATAAAAAGATTGTTCGTAGTCTGGACCATAAACAAATTGACCTGGTATAAATTGTAAATTTTTGAAGAAATCAGTTACATATTGATTTCTTTTATATCTACAAGTAATTTTTGTTTCTGTATCATAATAAACAAATCTTGAAGGAAAACCATTAAAAAATGGCTTATCTCCAACATGATATGTATCTTTATATTCATCCAATATTTCATCGTGTTTACCTAATAACATATCTAGCTTTTCTTCTCTGCTTGAAGCCAAAGATTGTATCTTTTTAGTTAAGTAACTATCGAATATAAAGTAGGTTTCACTGTTTTGTTCTGCTAATTCTTCACACAAATCTATAAGATCTTGTGGAATTTCTTCTTTTGGTGATATAAAAACATAATCATTCATATCTTTTTTATAAAAAAAACAAAAAAAAGTTTTTTATTTTTAATATATACTCTATAAAAAATAAATAAGATTAAGAATGAAACACTTAAAAGATTTTAATCAATATTCTATAAATGAAGAAGAAGGTAAATTCTCAAAATTCTTCAGAGGATATGAATCAGATGAAGAAAGAGATACAAAAATGATGAACTTTTATAAAGAGTTAGACTCTTATGAGCAACAAGCTAAAGGGGATGATGATATTGTATTTAATAGAGAATTTTTAGAAAAACAAGCTAAGGAAAATAACTATAAAGGTCACTTAGAAGAAAGACGAAGTGCTGGTACAGGAAAAACACACATATTTTATGTTGCTGGTAAAAGTGAGTTTCAGAAAATTGCATCACTCGCAGCAAATAAAAGAGATAATCCATTAAACTAATTCTGATACCAACCGGTGAAACAAAGAGTCTTACTTATTTTTTAAGTAAGGCTTTTTTGTTTAATATCTTTAGTTCCGTTTTGTCGAGTGATTGCATACCTTTTTCATTGATCTTATCTAAGATATGATCAATAGTAGTATTATCTTTTCTAAATTTCTTAAAAAGTTTAGGTGTTAGTTTTTCAACCTCTGGGTAAAGATTTTTTAGCTCACCTGATAAAGCTTTATCACTAACATCTTCGATAGTAAAGCTAAAATATTTTGATAGAACATTTAAAATTTTATCAATCTTATACTCATTTAATCTAACAAAAATATCATCATCGTTAGAAAATCCCATATAATCAGCATCCTCTGAATCAATAGTGAGTGCAACTTCAAAAAGAAATGAGTCTATAACTTCATTACTTAGATTATCTTTATCAAGTAGTTTGATTTGGTAAATCTTATTCATACTTAAAAATTGTTTTCCAAATATATAATAAATTTTTATAACCAAAAAATCTTTTTAAGCATTTTTCTATATAAATAAAAAATAAAAATATAACATGCTCGTAGAGACACAATATTTAACAAATTCAAAGAAATTAGTAGTTAGTTATGTAGATAAAACCGGCGATATAAAGCTTAAATATTTTGATTGGGACACTCCATTAAAATATGTATCTTGTGAGGATAGCGATCCTCAAAAACATCCAGAATATAGATCCTGGGATGGAAAATCAGTAAAACAAATAGAAGTATCAGGACAACCTGATAGATATGCTATTTATGAGTTCTTAGACTCATTACCACAGCACGAAAAAGATGAAATATTTGAGTTCAACTTACCTAGAACTTATTTCATAGATATTGAAACCGAAATTTATCAAGGTGATGATCCTCTTAAAATAGGCTTCCCGGAAGCGGCTGATATATTTGAGAATGATGAGTATGGTAATCCAGTTCTGAAAAAAGAAGGAGCAGCAACCGAAGTTTTATCAATATCTATTGTTTACGATGATAAAATTATTCTTCTTGGTCTTAAAGATATGCCTGAAGATATGCAGAAAAGAATCTGTGACAATACCAATAAATATTTTGAGAAATTTGGAACAGAATATAAATTCAAATACATCAAATACGAAGATGAGTTTGATATGTTACACGCATTCTTTTATAAGATGATTCCAAAGATGCCACTTTTAACAGGTTGGAACTTTCTTGATTATGACTGGACTTATTTGGTTAATAGAGCAAGAAAAGTTAGTAAATGGTTTAATGGTAAGGAATATAAAATTGATCCTGCTGTTTCATCACCTCTAAAAAGATTAAATAAAATGTGGGGAACAACATATGAAATTCCGGCACACAGAATGATTTTTGATTATATGCAATTATATGAAATCTGCGATACTTCTATTAAAGTAAAAGAATCCTCATCATTAGATTTCGTTTCTAGTAAGTTAGTTGGTGTTGACAAAATTAAATATACTGGTTCGCTTCAACAATTATATGAAGAAGATTTTGAGACCTTTATGTATTATAACGCAGTTGACTCGGTTCTTGTTAAAAAGATACACGAATCAAGAAACTATATCTCTATTATTTATGCGATTTCATCATTAGCACAAATAAAAATTGTTGATGTTGTTTCGCAGATGAATAATGCATTAGGATCATTAGCTATTACCGAAGGTGTTCTAAGAAACCGATTCCGTGAAATGGATAACATAGTTCTATTTAAGGATGAAAAAGGTGATGGTGATTCAACTATTGCTGGTGGTTGGGTAAAAGATCCTGTTGTAGGAATGAACCAGTGGGTTGTGGTGTATGATTTTAGTAGTCTTTATCCCACGACGCAGCGCCAATTTTTTATTGCCCCTGAGAACTTCATAGGTGTTCAAAATCCAGATAAAAAGGATTTCTGTGATAATGGTCGAAAAATAGACTTGGAAAAACATGTTGTTTGTATAAATGGTGTTGTATTTGAAAAAAGACTTTCTCCGACACTAAGAATGTTAGAAGATGTCTATGCTGATAGAAAGTATAACAAAAAGATAATGCTTGATAAAAAAGAAGAATTAAAAAAGGTTATGGATCAGATAAAAGAGTTAGAAGAATCAATATAATATTTTTATATATAATATATGCCAGCTAAAGTAGATATTGAGATAGTTAAAGATAGATTACGTTCATTATTTCCTAATTATAAATTTGACTTTTCAAATTATATAAACACCCACTCTAAAATAGATGTTGTTTGTGATAAAGGACATAAAACTCAACCGGTAGTTAAAAATTTATCAAAAGGACATGGTTGTAGAATATGTAGCTATGACACCATAGCTTCTAAGCAAACAAAAAGTAAAATTTCTTTAATAGACGAATTTAGAAATATACATGGTGATAGATATGATTACTCAAAGTTTAACTATATAAGAAACAGAATTCCTTCGACTATAATATGTCCTGAACACGGTGAGTTTGAACAAAGTGCAACATCGCACCTTAGAGGAAATGGATGTCCTTCTTGCTCTGGTAATAGAAGATTAACAAATATTGACTTTGTAAAAAAGCAAAAGAGATACACACAATTCCATATAATTATGAGTTAGTAGAGTATGAAAATTCACATAAAAAGGTCAAAATATTATGTCTAAAACACGGTGAGTTCGAGCAAACACCAAACTCACATTTAAGTGGTAAAGGATGTCCTAAATGTAAACAATCAGTAGGGGAGAATTTAATAGAGAGATTTCTAATTAGAAATAATATAAACTATATTCCTCAAAAAAAGTTTAGTAATTGTAGATATATAAACGTATTGTTATTTGACTTTTACTTACCTGATTATAATACTTGCATAGAGTTCAATGGAATACAGCACTATAAACCAATAGAAGTATTTGGTGGACAAGAAGCATATGAGCTGAACGTCAAAAGAGATATAATTAAAAAGTCTTTTTGTGATGAGCAAGGAATTAAATTGATAGTGATAAAACAAGATAGAAAACATATAGATACTAGTGATGTTTTAGAACAGATAGAAAATATTAAGTCTATACTAAAAATTGAAGAAAAGATTTTACATTTTAATTGTTTTATTAAAAAGTATAAAAATTAAATCCCTATACGCTTATAGGGATTTAATCTAAGTAAAGAGGTATTGTGTAGAAATACTTGCCAAATTTTTCAATACATTTGTCATGTATCTCTATCTCATCTTCAATACCGTTCTCAAATAACTCGTCGATATAAGTTTCTATATCTTCGTAAGTTAGATAGGTTGAAAATTCATCGAAAACTGGATTCATCATAGTAGAGCATTATTTTTAATTTATATATCATAAAAAAATTATCAAAAACCTTATTTCTAAACAAAAATCGCAAATTTTTATATAAATTTGTATAAAATAAAATCTAACTAATGTCATTAAAAAAAGATATACAAAAATACGACCCTCGTAAAGAACAAGTTGAAGCAATCGAGTTTATCGATCAACAATATAAAAAAGATCCAACTACTAAGTTTTTCTTACTTAATTTACCAACCGGTGTTGGAAAAAGTCACTTAGCTTTAATGTTAGCTGATTGGTATAGAAAAAACAAAAATAAAATGGCAAGAGTTGATATTATCACTAATAGTAAAATTCTACAGGACCAATATTCATTCACATATGAGTCTATAGCAGACTTAAAAGGTAAAGAAAACTATGAGTGTTCTTCTTATTCTTGCTCTTGTGCTCAAGGTGCTGAATTTAATCGATTAAACAAAACATCTTGCGATTATTGTCCTTATTCATCAGCTCGTGATCTTTATATGTCTTCTGGTATATCTTTAACCAATTTCTACTTGTATATCTTGTATGCAATGTACAATCAAAAAATGATGGAGGTTCGTGATGCGAGAGTTTTAATTGTAGATGAAGCACATGACTTTGATGATGTTATGAGTTCATTTATTTCTATTAAAATTACCGAGAATATTGTTAAGCGATTTAAGTTTTCAAATGAATATACAATATTAAAGAAACTAACTTCTGTTAGGACTATTGCTGATTATGTTGACTTTTTAGAAGGACTAAACGCTGAAATCATCATAACTATGGAGCAAATGGAGAAAGGCTTATCCTCTCAAAAAAGAAATCCAGTTGAAGATAAAAGAGATATTAAAATCTCTAAAGTTCTAAATACTAAAAATGGTGACATTAAGGTAATGCAACTAATTACTGATCTAAAACAATTAAACATAAAAATAGAATTATTCTTAAAAGAGTTTAAGGATAATCCTAATAACTGGGTTTTAGAAACAAATTATAATGAAAAGCAAAAGCAAAAAGAACTTTCATTAGAACCTATTTGGGCGTATGATTATTTAGACAAGTATGTATTCTCACATTATGATATGGTTTTCTTAATGTCCGGAACTATTTTAGATAAAAACTTATTTTGTCAGCTAAATGGTTTAGATGTTACTAAAGCTGCTTACTATTCTATACCTTCTCCATTTGAAGCTAAGAATAGACCAATTATTTATATGCCATTAGGTAAAATGTCTTATAAAAATAAAGAAGAAACTTTCCAAAGGTATATTCCTTATATAAAGAAGATATTAAATAAATATGCGGGTCAGAAAGGAATCATACATACAAACTCTTTTGAGTTATCTAATTGGATTCAAAAAAGTATAGATGATGAAAGATTAGTTTTTCATGATTCAACAAATAAAGATGAAATCTTGAAGTGGCATATCGAAACAGATCGACCAACGGTTTTAGTTTCGCCAAGTATGGACACTGGTGTTTCATTAGATGATGATTTAGCAAGATTTCAAATAATTGCTAAAATTCCTTATCCGTCATTAGCATCACAGAAAAATAAAATGCGACAGATAAATAATCCTGAATGGTATGCCTGGAAAACATCTGCTTCTTTACAACAAGCATGTGGTAGGGCAGTTAGAGGAAGTGATGATTATGCAGATACTATTATTTTAGATGGCTCATTTGGTGATGTTTTAAGACATAGCTCACATCTTTTACCGGATTGGTTTCAAGAAAGTATTAAGAAAGTTAATGTTAAGGTAAATTAAAAAAGAAATATAACAAAAAGGTTCACACCACTAATGACCGAATACTGTATTTTGGACAACTCTAGGATTTATAGCATTAGGTGTGCTTAAATCAAAGACACTTATTGCAAAATGGAGAGAAAATGCTAAAAATATAATCAACACAATGAGTCTTCTAATAACTATTCAATTTATGATGTAGTTATTGATAATATATCTGAATTAGATATAATGTATAAAAAAGTAGATAAAATCAACAAACTAAATTCAGAATGTTTCATATGAAACTACAATTAAAAGCGACTTATTTTGTTTTATTAGATTTACTTGTAAAGAAGATGGAAACCCAGTAGAGGACGGGTTTAGAGCTTTTAGTGAAGATGAAGATGATTTTTAACTTAAAAAGGAAAATGGTGGTAAAGTAACCCTTAAAAGTTTTAATATTTCCCATTACATATTAAAACTTTTAAACATAAAATAAATATATATTATTAAATAATAAAAATATGTTATTAACTAAAAGCGTTGAATATGCTATTAAATCACTCATACTAATCAATTACGATAGTAAAATAAATATCGAATATATTGCTTCTAAACTAGATATACCTAGAAGTTTCACATCAAAAATATTACAAGTACTTGTGAAAAAGGGCTACATCTCTTCTAAAAGAGGACCAGGTGGTGGTTTTGCAGTAAATGATTATTCAAAAACATTAAAAGATTTAATATGTGATATTGATCATAAATTTGATTATGATAAATGTGTTATGGGATTAAGTGGATGCTCTGATGAGAATGCTTGTCCTTTACATGAAAATTTCAAAGAAATTAAAAATAAAATTTTAAACGAATTAATGATATTAAAAATATCAGATATTTGTAAAAATCCAAATAAAGTTTTAAAACTATAAGAATATTTTATATATATATATATATATATATATATATATATATATATAAATGTAGATATATATGTCTTTTTATCTACAATTAAAAAAATTATATAAAACTATGTTTACAAAATTAGATGAATTACAAAAAAAGGTTAAAAAGGATTTTATAAAGAATTATATAAACTCCAAGAATGCAGCAAGTGGATCATTATTTGATCCAAATTCAAATGTCACTTCTAAAAATATTGCAACTTTAGAAGCAGAATTAAACAAAGATATTAACATACAAGTTAATAGGTCTCTTATCTATTCTAAAATAGAAGAAAATTTTGGAACAGAAATAGCAGACTCATATATTAAAGACATTGAAGATCACTTAATATATGTTCATGATGAGACATCATTGAAGCCATATTGTGTGAGTATCTCAATGTATCCGTTGTTATTAAATGGTTTAAGTGGCTTAGGTGGTGAGTCGAAAGCGCCTAAACACTTAGCAAGCTTTTGTGGTTCATTTATTAACCTTTTATTCTCAGTGTCATCACAGTTTGCTGGTGCAGTAGCTACTGTGGAATTCTTACTTTACTTTGACCACTTTGCAAGATTAGATTATGGAGATGACTACTTAACAACACATAAAAAAATAATAGAGAATGAGTTACAACATGTAGTTTATGCTATTAACCAACCTGCCGCAGCAAGAGGTTATCAATCAGTATTTTGGAATATATCTTTATATGATATTGAATATTTTAATTCAATGTTTGGTGACTTTGTTTTTCCTGATATGGATAAACCAAACTATAATAGCTTAGATAAACTACAAAAGTTCTTTATGAAGTGGTTTAATAAAGAAAGAGGAAAAGCAGTATTAACTTTCCCAGTTATTACTGCAGCTATGCTAACTAAAGATAAAAAAGTATATGATGTTAACTTTGGTAATTTCTGTGCAGAAGAGTTAAGTGAAGGTAACTCATTCTTTATATATCAATCAGAAAGTGCAGACTCATTAGCATCTTGTTGTAGACTAAGAAATGAAATATCTGATAATACTTTTAGCTATTCTTTAGGAGCAGGTGGTGTATCAACCGGATCTATAAATGTAATAACTATTAATATGAATAGACTTATTCAAAAAGATATTAGTTTAGAGGATTTATTAGATAGAATCTATAAATATCAAATGTCATACCGATATTTAATACAGGATTACTTAGATGCTAAAATGTTACCTGTTTATGATTCTGGTTTTATATCAATCGATAAACAATTTCTAACAATAGGTATAAATGGTATGGTTGAATCCGCAGAATATCTTGGAATTGAAATATCAGATAATGATAAATATAAAGACTATATCAATAGTAGATTGAAAACAATATATGATAAAAATAAATTAGCAAAGATTGAATATGGTTGCATGTTTAATACTGAATTCGTACCTGCTGAAAACTTAGGAGTAAAAAATGCTAAGTGGGACAAAGAAGATGGTCTATTCGTACCAAGAGACTGTTATAACTCATACTTTTATATCGTTGAGGATGAGTCACAGAATGTAGTAGATAAATTCTTTTTACATGGAAATGATTATATAAAATATCTAGATGGCGGTAGTGCATATCATTGTAATTTAGAAGATTATCCTACAAAAGAAGGATTCTTTAAGCTATTAAATGTGTCAGCTTATACTGGTTGTAATTATTTTTGTTTTAATATAAAAGTAACTATATGTAATGATTGCGAACATATAAATAAAAAGACTGAATACCATTGTGTGAGATGTGATAGTAGAAATGTAGATCACGCTACAAGAGTAATAGGATATCTTAAAAGAATAACTAGTTTCAGTAAAGATAGACAAAAAGAAGCAGCTAAAAGATATTACAGTCAAAAATGAGATTTAAAGAATATAATATAGTATTCCAAGAGATACCTAATGAGGTGTCTCTTTGTTTCTCTATAACAGGTTGTAACCTAAGGTGTGATGGTTGTCACTCACCATTTTTATGGAAAATTAATAGCGGTGATTTATTAACAATAGATGTATTAAATACACTTTTAAAAAAATATGATAAGATTATATCTTGTGTTCTTTTTATGGGTGGAGAATGGCACACTAAAGAGTTTATTAAAACATTATCTTATATTAGAAGCATGGGTATAAAAACAGCTTTATATACAGGGTTAGAATTTGATAATGTTAGTGTGGATATTAGAAATAATTTAGACTATTTAAAGTTTGGACCTTGGATAAAAGAATTAGGTGGACTTCAATCAAAGACAACAAATCAAAAATTATTAAATCTAAATAATGGTGAGTGTTTAAATCACTATTTTATTAAATAAACTTTTTCAATATCTAAGGTAAATTAAAAAAGACCCAATTAGGGTCTTTTTTGTTTCTACCAGTATGATTCTCCTTTTTTATTATTTACATATTTGTCATAAGGTGATTCAGAATTATCATTTGCTAGATAGTTATTATATTTAGAATCACATTCTTTACAACAACACAATTCATTATTTTTAGGTCTGAATTCCTTATCACACCATTTACAAACTTCTGAAGTGTCTTCCTTATAACCTTCAAATCTTTTAATATATTTCATTACTTTTTATTCTGTTTCTTCAAAATAGCTTTTTGCATTGCTTCTGGTAATTTCTTTTGACCAGCAGTTAAACCTTTTTTACCTTTTTCGTCTTCTTTAACAGCTTTTTCAGCTTTTTCTTTAGCTGCTTTAATCATGCTTTCTTTTTTATCACCATCTTTGTCTAAATCTAAGAAATCTGGTTTTTTTCCACCTTTTTTACCTTTACTTTTAGCTTTTTGTTTATCTAAGTAAGCTTTGAATCCTGCATTCATTTTTTTCTTTTCAACAATTTCTTCATCTCCCCATCTTCTGATTCTTGTTGATTCTTCATCTTCTTCATCTTGGTCTTCTTGACCATAGTGATCTTCATCTTCTATCTCATTAGAAAATTCATCATTATCGTGACCACAAGTATTACACTCATCATCTTCTTCTTCTTCTTCAAAGTGATCTTCTTGATCGAAGTCATCTTCGTTATAATCTGAACCAAGAATTGTATCTTCATCATCGTTGAATCTACCGAAGTCTTGCTCATCAAAGTTTTCAAAGGTTCTTAAAAATTTTAATTTCATTTTTTAGCTATTATTTTTTAAGTATATATTAAATATTTTTACTCATTTTCCTCAATTTTAGAATTATTTTTTAATATATAAACTATGGAAATAAAAAAATTTCAAGAATTTTCTCTTATAGATCAAATATCTAATGACTTTATTAATTCATTAGATTCTTTCATTAAAGAATCAGATCAATCTTATTCTAAAATTCAATCTAAAATTTTAAGTGACTTAAAACTAAATACTAAATTAGCTTTAACATTTGGTACTGGAATAAGTGCTCTTTATCCTTTTGTCGATAAGCTAATTAGAAATATGAAAATAGATTCTATTGATGTTACTGCTGGTAAAGTAGTTCTTTTAACAATATGCGCATTTACTATTGTTTATTTAGAAGAAAAGAAATTTAAGGATCATAAAGAAGAAGATCTTTTAACAAAAGATTCTAAGTCTATGTTAGAAGAATTGAGAATGATGGGTATTGGTAATGGTATTGTTAAAAATCTAGTAAAACTATTCAAGTCAATCGTAAATATTTTTACTTTAATTGGAAAACATATCTCAGCTATTGTTAGTGGATTTGTTGATATGTTTGCTTATGCAAGTTTACTAATTCCTATATTAAATGGACTTTTATATATTTCTGGTAAATATGATCTAAACATAGATACATTTTTACAAAATTTTTCCGGCATTTTAATGGGTGTTGGAACGATTATTACAAAACACGGGATTGCCTCAATTTTAGACAAAATTAAGCTAAAAATCAATAAAAAGAAGGTTTTAAGAGAAATCGATACTTCTATTATTAAGAAGATTTCTACATATGACTCAGATAATGATGGTGAAATGATTAACGAACAATAAACTTAAAGTTAGTATTTAATATAATAATAAAAATTAATTATTATTAATGACACCACAATTAGAAAAGGTATTTTTCAACTACATTCTAAGTAACAAGAAATACTTTGATGTAGTAAAAACGTTCTTTTTCAGAAATTCAGAAATTCAGATTGTTTACGGTATTATAAGAAACTACATGTTAAGCACTACTGATCCTTCTATACCTACTCCAAGACAGATATTAGATATGGTATCTCTTGAGGATAAAGAAGGTGTTATTACTAAAGATATTTTGAAATCAATTCTAAAAGTAGATCTAAAAGAGTACGATGAGAGAAATTTCATCGAACCAAAATTTAATGCTTGGATTCTATCTAATCGACTAAAAACTGGTGCAGTTGATATTATCGACGAAACTAGAAATTTAGATTCAATATCTGACTTTGAGAAAGCTGTTGAAGCGGCTGAAAGAATTAAAGGTATTGTTGATGAAATGTCATCTACAAACTTTGTTGATGATGATGATATGGGTTCAGACTTTGATGATCCAGAAAATCACATACAAGATAGTTCAAGATTCAAAGTGAGTTGTGGATTTCCAACAATTGACCATATGTTAGGTGGTGGTTGGGATATTGCAACTTTGAATGTAATTATGGCAGAAACTAATAATGGTAAATCATTATGGATGCAAAATTTTGCTGTAAAGTCTGCTGATATGGGTCATAATGTTCTTTACATAACCTTAGAGATGAGTGAACGTAAAGTTATGAAAAGATTAGGAGCTATGAGATTAAGAGTTCCTATAAATGATTATGACAATTTATCAAAAGATACTGACTTTATTAAAAAGAGAATCGACTCTCTATCAAAAATGGAAGGTGGAGATATTTTCGATAAAAAGGTTGGTAAAATTTATAGTAAATTCTGGGCTGCTGGAACTGCAACGGTAAATGACTTTGATAATTATATTCAAAAGCTAAGAGATAAGAAAGGAATTAAAATAGATTTAGTAATTGTAGATTACATTACTTTGGTTGCTGCACCAAAAGGTGCATCAGGTGATAATCTTTACACTAAAGGTAAATCTTTATCAGAAGGATTAAGAGCAATAGGAGCGAAATATAAATGTCCTATTATAACAGGGGTTCAAGTTGCAAAAGATGCTTGGAACTCGGCTGATATTACATTAGAAAGCGTACCGGAATCAAAAGCAATCGCAGAAACGGCTGACACCTTTTTTGCTATCATTAGAACTGAAGAAATGAAAAGACAGAATCTATATAGATTCAAACTATTAAAGCAAAGAGATGGTGATTTCTTAAAATCACAAATTAGGTTAAACCTAAACCCTACCTATTTAACTTTAGAGGGAGATCAATTTCTTGATGCATAACAAAATTTTATTTTGTATATAAAAATAAAAAACAAATATGATAAAATTTGTCGATGATGACGATGATATTGACGACGACTTTAACGAGATAGAAGAAACTGATTTATCTTTTGATGATGATGATGATGATGATTTAGATGAAAGTCAATCTGAAATTGAAATTGATGATGACGAAGAACTTGATATAATAATCGAAATTGATGAAGATGAATTAGAATTAGATCTAAGTTCAGAACCTGTTGTAGAGACAGAAAACGAAGATGATATAGTTTTATCTAAACATAAGTTAGAAGGTAAGCACTCATTAAAATATGACTCAATTTTTAAGGGTAAAAAAGATGATCCGGTTGATGATGATGATACTTCGGATTTATTTTCCGGATATTATAAAGAAAGTATTGAGGTTGATAGAGCATCAAACTATCACTTTGAGTCAATTGATAATGAAACTTATATAAGAACTAAATTAGTCAAAGAAAGAGTTTATGCTATTTTACAAGAGCATACCACTATTAACTTTCTAAATAACAGAAGAAAACCTTCAAGAGTAGATTTTAATAATTATTATCAACTATTGAGAGTTCATCTTAAAGATGAAAGTTTTACCAATGTAGAATTATTTAATGAGCTATCAGTTTATTTTTCAGATAACTTATTTAATATGTTTAAGTTATTAGATAATAAATGGAGAAATCTTATTATAAGTGAACTACAAGAGCATATAGGTAAAAACGCTAATTCAAAAGATATAAAAAATAGAAATATCTATGAAGGTACAGAATTAGAGTTTGTATGGGATGATCCTATAACAGAAGAAGAAAAAATTATTACTGGCGTGGTAGTAGAAACAGACTATGAAAATTCTATGTTTAAGGTTGACTCATATGAAAATATTTATTTGGTTAGAATAAACCAAATAACAAAAATATTAAATAATACTAAATTTAAGTATAATCTTAATAAGTTAAATAACATAGATTTTTTATAAAAAAATTTTTTTATTGAGTATATAAAAAACCATGGAAAAAACCAATATTGATTTTTTGCGTGAAAAAGCAATTCAATATATAAAAAACAAAAAAAAATAAATGAGCATGATAAAGGTAATAAAAAGAAATGGGAAGAAAGAACCAGTTATGTTAGATAAGATTGTGGATAGAATTACACAACAAACTTATGGTCTTGACCAAAAATGGATTGTTCCTTTTGAAGTAGCGCAAAAAGTAATTGAAGGTATCACGCCAGATATTAAGACATCTGTACTTGATCAATTAGCAATGGAGACTGCTGCTTCATTAACTACAAAACATCCAGACTATTCTACATTGGCTGCTAGACTAGCAATTACAGCACTACACAAAGAAACTAAAAAAAGTTTTTCAGAAACCGTTTCTGAATTATACAAGTATGTAGATCCAAAAACTAGAAAACACTCACCGATTGTTTCTAAGGATTTTTACGACTTAGTTAAAAGACACGCTGATGAATTAGATTCAGCTATTGTACACTCAAGAGATCATAACTTTGATTACTTTGGGTTCAAAACATTAGAAAAGTCATACTTACTAAAAATGAATGGTAAAGTAGCAGAAAGACCTCAATATATGTATATGAGAACTGCTATTCAAGTATGTGGTGAAAATATTCAAGACATTATTGATACATATAATATGTTATCAGAAGGTTACTATACACACGCTACTCCAACACTATTTAACTCTGGAACAACAAGACCACAATTATCTTCTTGTTTCTTACTTGATACAGAATCAGATTCAATTGAAGGTATTTTCAATACACTTAAAGAGTCTGCACAAATATCAAAAAATGCTGGTGGTATCGGTATCTCTTTCTCAAAAGTAAGAGCTAAAGGAACTTATATCGCTGGTACAAACGGAACATCAAATGGTATTATTCCTTTCTTGAAAATCTATAACGAGACAGCAAGAGCAGTAGACCAAGGTGGTGGAAAAAGAAAAGGTTCGATTGCAATCTATATGGAGCCTTGGCACGCTGATATTATGGATTTCTTAGATTTAAGAAAAAACCAAGGTAAAGATGAAATTAGAGCAAGAGATTTATTCTTAGCTTTATGGACTAATGACTTATTCATGGAAAGAGTTGACTTAGATGAAGATTGGTCTTTGATGTGTCCTCACGAGTGTCCTGGTTTAACTGAAACTTATGGTAAAGAATTTAGAGATTTATACATTAGCTACGAAAATGAAGGTAGATACAAAAAAGTTGTTAAAGCAAGAGATGTTTGGAATAAAGTTTTAGAATCACAAATTGAAACTGGAACACCATATATCCTATACAAAGATTCTATTAATGAGAAATCTAACCAAGCAAATATTGGTTTAATTAGAAGTTCTAATTTGTGTGCGGAAATTGTGGAATGTACGGGTGTTACAAAAGCACAGAAAGATGTTTTAGCTAACAAAGAATTATTAGAAAGTTTAGGCTTAGGTTCATTCTATGGACAAGAGTCGGTAAATGAAACTGCGGTTTGTAACTTAGCTTCAATTGCTCTTCCTAAATTTGTTAATAAGAATAAAACTTATAATCACAAAAAGTTATATGATGTTGCTTATCAAGCTACTGTAAACTTGAATAAAGTAATTGATGTAAATTATTATCCATCAGAAGGAGCAAGATTTTCTAACTTATTACACAGACCAATTGGTTTAGGTGTACAAGGTTTAGCTGATGTCTTCTTCTTATTAGGAATCACTTATGATTCTGATGAAGCAAAAGCTCTAAACAAAGAAATCTTTGAAACTATTTACTATGCTTCTATTAAAGCTTCTTGTGATATTGCTAAAGTTGATGGTGCTTATGCTACTTATGCTGGATCTCCAATTTCAGAAGGTAAATTCCAATTTGATTTATGGGGTGCTAAACCTACTGATAGATGGGATTGGGATAAACTAAGAGAAGATGTTAAGAAATATGGTGTTAGAAACTCTTTAACTACTTGTATTATGCCAACAGCATCAACAGCATCAATCTTAGGAAACGAAGCAAGTTGTGAAGCTCAAACATCAAACATGTACACAAGAGGTGTTTTATCTGGTACTTTTATTCTTGTAAATAAATACTTAGTAAAAGAGTTAGTTAAATTAGGTATTTGGAATGATTCATTGAGAAGAAAAATTATTGCTGAAAATGGATCAGTTCAGAATATACCTGAAATTCCAACTAATATCAAAGAAATCTTCAAAACTGTTTATGAAATTAAACAAAAAGATGTAATTGATATGGCAGCAGATAGAGGTGCATTTATTGATCAAACTCAATCGATGAATATCTTTATGGATTCACCAAACTTTGCTAAATTAACTTCAATGCACTTTTATGGATGGGGAAGAAGAAACCTTATGAAAGATGAAATGGGTGTTGAGATTATTCCACAAGGTGAGAATATCGAAGTGGTTTATGATAAAAATAATAGACCAAGATTTTATAGAGAGAAAAAATCAACATTAAAAACTGGTATTTACTATCTAAGAAATAAAGGAGCAACTGATGCGGTTAAATTTACTACTCAAGAAGAAGTAAAAAGTACAGAACAACAAATGGCAGAGATCGCGTGTTCATTAGATAATCCAGATGATTGTTTAGCTTGTGGCTCATAAAAATAAAATCCTCTTTTTTAAGAGGATTTTTTCTGTAAAAAATCCACCTTAGAAAAAATTGAAATTTCAAAGGTTACTATATACATAAAAATAATTAAAAATAGATTAAACTTTTTTTAATTGTTTTCTATAACATAAACATCAGTAGTAAATTAGAGAGCTACATCGCAATTTTTGGTATCGCTAAACAACCTCTCTAATAAATTTCTCTGATTTTATTATTAAAATAAAGCAAACATAGTAAAGTTCTAAGATACTTCGATGCATTAATTACATATCTATGAACGAGCAAAGTCAGGCTACGGCTGCTCCCTTCGGGCAAGAAAGTCAGGTATCAGATTCCACCTTAATAGGGCATGAGTGAGATGTCACTTCAACATCGGCAGAGTTTATGTAGAATTCTTTGTGACGCTTAGGCTAGTTTTCTTGTTTGCATAAATTATAATAAGACCAGAGTTACTAATTAGTAATTCTGGTCTTTTTTTTTCAATTAAAAATAAATAAAATATATGTCAAAATTTAACACAACAGTAAAAGAACCTAAAACACTAACTACTAACTTAGCAGGTGGAGAAGCTTATAAACAAAGTAATGAACTTGCTTTAGTTTCATTATTATTAACTTCATTTGTTAATGATCAGTTTTACAGATCTGGTAATGATACACTAAAAGATTTAAGAAACTTGATTAAGAAAGTAGATCCTGAGTTTGCTGCAAAAGCTGCTATTTATGCTCGTGATAAGTTTGGTATGAGAAGTATTACTCACGCTTTAGCTGGTGAATTAACATCAGAGTTAAAAGGTAGTGAAGTAGCTAAAAATTTCTATGACAAAGTTGTAGTTCGTGTTGACGATATGACTGAGATTATGTCATACTATTTAGCTTATAAAACAAGCAAAGATAATCCAAAGTTTCCAAACTCCTTGAAAAAAGGATTTGCTAAAGCTTTCGATAAGTTTGATGCTTATCAATTAGCAAAATACTCCGGTAAAAACAAAGAACTTAAATTAGTTGACTTAGTGAACATTGTACACCCTATTCCAACTGATAGAAACAAAACTGCATTAGAAATGCTTGTTAAAGGAGAATTAAAAAATACTGAAACTTGGGAAGCTAAACTTTCCCAAGCAGGTCAAGTAGCTGAAAATGAAGAAGATTTAGGTCAATTAAAAGCAGATGCTTGGACTGAGTTAATTAGTACAAGAAAGATTGGTTATTTTGCACTTCTTAGAAACCTAAGAAACATTATAACACAAGCTCCTAAGTCTGTTGCTGCAGCTTGTGAGTTATTAGTTGATGAAAAACTAATCAGTAAGTCTAGAGTTTTACCTTTTAGATTTGCGACTGCTTATGAAGAAATCAGCAAAATGGGTTCTAATAAAGAAGTTAGAGACGTTTTAGTTGCTATTAACCAAGCGTTAGAAGTTTCTATGTGTAATGTTCCTAAATTCGATGGTGAAACATTAGTTGTTATGGACGTTTCTGGATCTATGAGTGGAAGACCATCTGAGATTGCGTCATTATTTGGTGCTATTTTAGCAAAATCTAACAATGCTGATGTTTTAACATTTGCAACAAGATCAGATTATAAATCATATAATCCAATGGATTCTGTTATGACTATTAGAAATAGTTTTAGATACTCAGGTGGAGGTACTAATATAAAATCAGTTTTTCAAACTGCTAATAAGCCTTATGATAATATAATAATTTTATCAGACTTTCAATCTTGGGTAGGGTATAATACACCAGCTAAAGAGTTTAATACATACAAATCTAAATTTAATTGTACCCCACATGTTTATTCTTTTGATTTAGCTGGATACGGAACATTACAATTTCCAGAATCAAAGGTTTATTGTTTAGCAGGGTTTTCTGATAGAGTATTTGATATAATGGAATTATTAAAAACTGATAAGAGTGCATTAATAAATGAAATTAAATCAATTAAAATTTAATATCAACTACTATACCTATTGCCTTTAGATAGATTATCTTCAGCCCATAGTGGCTGAAGATTTGTATAGTGATTTAATCTAATTATTTCATCTTCTGTTTTACCCCAACTAATTGGAATTTTATGGTCTAAATGCCATTTTCCAAAATTTTCCCAAGTCATTCCTTCTATAAATAAATTCTCTATATATAGTTTGAATCCTTCAAAGTCAATTCCTAGTATTTCTTGAGTTCTTGATTTCTTTGAATATCCATTTCTTATAATAATTTTACCTATTAATTTTCTAACTCTTTGTGATATTTGGTATATTGGGTCTGATTTTCTTTTTTCTCTATAATTTTTTCTTAGCTCTTTATACCTATCTTTATTTAATTCTCTATATTTTTTATTTTTTTCTTTATTTTTATGATAATATTCTTTTAAATAATCTTTCTTGTCATTATTTTTTACATATTCTTTTACTTGATTGATTATTTTTTCTTTATTATCTATATAATACTTTTTGTTATAAGAACTCTGATATTCTTTAATACATTGAATACATTTCTTACCTTTTTTAAATTCAGAATCTTCTTTTTGTATTTTACAATTACTACATATTTTCATAACTATCATTATTTTTTATATCAATATAAATATATCTACCAGATGGTAAAATCTCAACTTTTATCCATCCTTTTTTAACCCAATTACTTAAAGTATTTCTGGTGATTTTATACTTTTCCATTATTTCTTTTGCCTTCATATATTATATATTAAATAAAAAAAAACATTTTTGTATATTTTTGTATATTTTTGAGAATATTTATAATTAAAAACCCACCAATCGGTGGGTTTTATTTTTTTATTGTTATCATAATTGATCTAATCGCAAATCTAACACCATCTTCTATATCATCTAATTTAATATCCCTATATGATACTATATGGCTTACAAATGTTATATTTAGAATTTCATATTTTTTACTTAATACCGTTAGAAATGGTATAAAATAATCTTTAATATCACTCCAAAGAAATGTCATTGGTGGTGGAGAAATCTCACCTTCACGTATTTCGTTTTTTTCTCTATAAAGAGAAATTACATATGAGTTATAACTTTCTGACATCCCACTATCCCACTTTCACTAGTTTGTGAACAATATCTATTATCAATAAGTCCAATCTTAAATGTACTATCATCAAGCAAATATGCTAAATAACCTTCACAAAAATCCAATATATTCTCCTCATTAAAGCTTTCAAATAATTTTAAGTATTTCATAGACTATTATTTTTTATTATCATTTTAACATGAGTAAAGTGTTTTATCTTAACATTAAAAGCTTTTCCTACATTTTCTTGTATAAAAGGAACTATAAAATCTTGTTCGTATTGAATTGTATAATTTGACGGTATTTTCTTTTTAAGAGTTTCTAATGAAACAGGTAAATAATTCTCTTTTACTTCTCTTTCCCAATTATCGATATATCTATACTTTAATAAGAAATGACAAAATGTTCTATAATTATCATTGATAGTTCCCCATCTTTTTTCAAAGCTTTCTAAATAAAACTTATTAGCTCTTTTTCTTACATTTTGTACATCTTTTCTGAAACTCTCAATTTCATCTTTATCAATTTTACAAGAAGGTATCATATCTCTAATTGTAATCCATTTGAAGTCGCCACCAAATACTTGATTCTCCCAAAAAGATTTTACCACAGAAGGATGTGAATATGAATAAACTTCATGTATAACAGAGCTAAGATTAAGTAATGGCGAATTATATCCTTGTATCTCTCTTATAACTTCATCCCAGTTTGACGTTAATATTTCTTCACTTGTTAATTCTGCTCTTGCTTTACTAAGCATTGTTTCATCTAAGTCATAACCAATTATTTTTACATTTGGTTTCATCTTTTTAACTTTTGAAAGGAAAGCACCATTAGCACATCCAAAATCTACGATAACATCAAAGTCTAATTTATCTACAAAGAATAACTTATCATCTAAGGATTTTTGCATACCCTCAACATAGTTGTCAACATTTGATATTTCAATGTCACCAACAAGTTCTTCTAAGAATAGTTGCCAATTTAGTATTTTCATAAAGTATATATTAAAATTATCTCCAGATTTTTTGAAGATTTATCTTAGAAGTCATTTCAACTAATCTACCATCTTTTGATAAAGAGTATTTTAGCATACCTGAAAACAAAGAAATTATTTTTCTAATTTTTTTCATTTCGTTATCATCTAAATCAAAGTTAAATATCTGAATTAGATTTTCTATTTCTTTATATGAAAGGTGATTTTTATGTCCTACAAAATGTGTAAAGTCATAATTATAGTCGTTGTAAATAGAAGAATCTTCTTCACTTGATTTAATAATTAAAAAATTAGTCAGTGAGTTTTCAACTCCAATTGTTGGAAGAGTATATTTATAATCATTTATAAAAAAGCATTTCTTTTTATAATCATAGAAATCCATCAATTTACCTAATTGAAAATAGTTAAAGTTATCTGGACAAAATTCAATTTTATCATTTTTATCTAATAAACTATCATAATAGTTTAAGTAAATAGATTTACCTTTTGTAAATTTTACAACTTCTAAAAATAAAAAAATCACATCGATGCTTTTAATATCAATAAACTTAAAGTTTTTAGGAAGAATAATATTATTTTCTACTATTTTCTTAATATAGTAAATAACTGTACCTATATCATCATTAGAATAATTAGCTTCATAATCTTCTATATCTTTTTTAGTTGCTTTTTTTATTTTAATTTCAAAGCCGTCTTTATAAAAGAGTCCCATTGATGGCAAGGTTTTAAGATTTACCTTTTTTCTTTTTATGAAAAAATTAAATATTTTATTGAACATATATTATATATTATTTTTCAGGGGCTCATGTTAAAGTAATATATAAATTTATGATTATAAATGATGATTGCTTTAATTATTTATCTAAAATTGAAAGTAATTCGATAGATTTAATACTTGTTGACCCTCCTTACCTTATATCAAAGGAATCTGGTTTCAAAAACTATTCAGATACTGCTACCGATGAAATAAGAAAAAAATTCGGTAATATATCAATTGACTTCGGTGATTGGGATAAGCAAGAGCTAGACTGGGATTTACTTTTTAACGAATACTATCGAATACTAAAAAAAGGAGGTACTTTAATTTTCTTTTTTGATATATGGAAGTCATCTATGATAAAAGAGGTTGCTGAGAAAAATAAGTTTAAGCAATTAAGAATATGTCAATGGCAAAAAAGTAATCCTGTACCAATTAACTCTAAACTAAACTATTTATCAAATGCAATAGAATATTTCTTTTCTTTTGTTAAAGGTGGTAAACCAACATTTAATTCTGAATATGATAATGGTATTTACAAATATCCTATTTGCCATGGAAATGAAAGATATGATCATCCAACGCAAAAACCTTTAGAATTGATGAAGGATTTGATTAGAAAGCATTCTAACGAAGGAGATTTAGTGTTAGATACATTTGCTGGAACTGGAACAACAGGTCATGCCGCTCTATTATTAAATAGAAAAATTATTTTAATTGAACAAGATGTTGAATATTATCAAATAATTCAAGACAGACTAAACAAAGTAAATATATAAACATATAAAAAATAAAAATTAATTATGAGTATTATAGTTAAGAATTCACAACTTACACATGAAACAATATCAGCACTAAACACTTTAATTGAGTTAGATATTGCAGCAGGTGTTGCGTTTAAGTTAACAAGAATTATTAAAGAACTATCATCTATCGTTGAAGATAAGTTAAAAATGGAAAAAAGAATCCTTGATAAATGGGTTGAAAAAGACGAGCAAGGTAATCCAGTTTTAGCAAAAGATCAAAACGGTGAAATTATTGAAGGAACGGTTAATATTACAAATATTGATGAGTTTACAAAAGAAATGAGTGATTTAATGGAGATTGAGACAGAAATTCCTTTTGATAAAATTAACTTCGAGGATTTAAGTTTAACAACTGCAAAAGTAAAAGATTTAATAAAATTAGAATTTTTATTCAACTAAAAAGCTTAATTAAAATTAAGCTTTTTTTATTTTATATATACCATTATAAAAATTATATAAAATAATGAAATACTTAAAAAGATTTAACGAAGCTATAATTAGACCCTATGATTTTGATCAAGCTTTAGAGATTCTAAGAAAAGAAAATAATCATACTGTTGAATCAATCAATCAACTATTTGAGCCTTATGGTGTTAAATTTGTTAATGTTGAATACTTCAAATCAAAATTACAAACTAAAAAAGAGATTGAATTAGTACCAGTTAATATGCCAGAAATGATGAGCGGTATTAGATTTGGTGCTCATAATATACACAATAATATGATTTATATTTGTATAAACGAGAATAGATTTATTAGTTCAATTAATTCAAATAATAAAAGAGATATGCTTGATCTTTTAAGAGAGATATTAAGACATGAATCTATACATAAGCAACAGGGAGAGAAAAGAGATATTGTTATTAAAAATTTAGAAAACTCACCGATGAAGCCAAAAGAGTACTTTGGTTCAACTGATGAAATTATGGCTTACGCACAATCTTTTATTGATCAGTGTCATCAAAGAGGAATGTCAGATGAACAAATTATAGATGCTATAAGAACTGGTAAAAAGGTTTCTTGGGTACAAGATGTTTACTCAAGATTAGTTGATAAGAAAGATAAAAAACGCTTAACTAAATACATCTATCAATACTTACAAAAAGATGAAGAATAAACCCAATAGGGTTTATTTTTTTATAAAGTAAATTCTATTTTTTTATATATACATAAAAAGAATTAAAATAGATGCCTGCTACTTTTTCTATTAATAATGGACAATTAACCGAAAGTACAAGAAAACCAGATATTTTCAGCGTATTAAATGATATTCAAGATAACACACAAAAGCTTATCTCTCCAAGAGATGTTAGAGATGCTTTTTTATCAACTTGGGCGAATTCACCATTCAAAATAACAACACCTAATAACTTATCTAATTTTGAGTATATAGGTATAGATTCAAATAATCCTTCTAATAAAGATATAAAGCAAAAGATATTTTTAGGTAAAAGAAGTTATGGTAATTTAGATATAATGAGTAACACATTATTAAATGATCCAAGTACCGATATATTTTTATTTAATACGAAACCTGATGCTTATACACAAAGTTCAACTAAGATAGCTATTTTAGCAGGAACCAATTCATCACTTTATACTTTTGCTCCTTATATTGAAGCAAGTGTAAATCAAAGTGAAACAGGTATTGATCTAAACATAATAAATCCCGCATTAGATGGAGGTGCAATAAATATACAATCACAAACAGGAAGGGTAGCTATAAACAATGTTCTTTTTCCTACAATTGCAGAAACAGTAGGTTCTGCTTCTGATGGTAGAATTTTAAGATACCGTGGAACTTATCCAACTGGTTACTTAAAATGGGAAGATCCTACAATCACTTATAATGTTATTGGTACACCAGGTTATGAAACTAATATTTATGGTAGTACAGTAAGTATTAATGGTTATCCTATTGAATTTATTGATGATAATTTTGTACCAAATAGAATTGGCGGTATTGCAACTGGATCTTCATTCTCAGGTAATTCGTTTTTTAATGGTACGACTTATCAAAACTGGCCAGTTACAGAAGTTCTAAAAGAATTACTTTATCCTTATATTGGTCCTAAATTAGAACTAAGTGCTATTAATCCAGAAACAGGTACAAACTATGTAGAGATTGGAAAAACAGCTTCAACTGTATTAACTTGGAAATTAACAACATACCAAAGAAACTTTGCGGAAAGTATATGTAATTATCAAATTACACCAGGTACAAGTTATGTTGGATTATCATTCTCAGCAGTACCAGGTATTTTTATAGGAGGAACAATAAGTTCGCCAACATACAGTAATCTTGAAGCATCAAATCCAGCATCTATTAAAACTTGGACATTTGAAGCATCTGACTCTGGAAATCCTTTAGTTTTTTCATATAGTGCAACTGCAAGTTTAAGATATGTTTATCCTATTTATTATGGATTTACATCATCAATTATCAACAGTACAAGTAGTTTGCAAGCGATTGCACCAACTCTAAATAAGTTAATACAACCCGTTTCAGGTACAATCTCTGTTCAAATGAATGGAGAAGGATACTTATATATTATCTATAAGAGATTAGCACAATTAGCACCTCCTCTTGTAAGAGTAATCGATCCTAATGGGTTTATAATACATGATATAAATAGTACTCCATACTCTATATTTAATAATGCAATAGGATTTAATTATAGTGTTGATTCAGAACATCCATCACCTGCATACCCTACCTCTTATTTTATCTGGCGATCTAAATATCAATGTGCTTATCCTGGTCCTTTAGACACTAATGGAACATTAGGAGAGTTTAAGTTTATATTTAATGATTATCCGTCACTTACTTTACCACCACCAACACAAATTACTTTATAATAAATGGCAACTTTCAGTATAAATATAGGACAGATAACAGAAGCAACAGCTTATCCATTAAATGATCAAACTTACTTTAATGATATACTTGACACATTAAAAGATAATGAAGATAAGCTAATAGATCCAAAAGATCTAAGAGATGCTTTATTGTCTATATGGTCGAGTATTCCATTTAAGGAAACATCAACATATTCAATTGTAAGTTATAATAATTCTTACATAGGAATTGATTCTTCTAATCCTTCTGATCGAGATTATAAGAAAACTATTTTTATAGGAAAAAGATCCTATTCTGGTACTTATTCTTATTTACCTTCGCATGATATAATGAATAGTACTTTGTTAAGTTCTGATGTAGATATGTTTTTATTTAATACAAAGATAGATACGTTATCAAATACTATAACTAGAGCTTCTATATTAGCAGGTAAAAATAAAAATTTATACAGTGTAGCTCCTTTTATCCAGAGTCAGCTTATATCTGGTGCCACACAGTCACTTTCAATCGACTTTGTTGCTAAATCAGGTGATGTAAATATTACTAATGGATATATTTATTCAACACAAAGTACAACTATAATTAATAATCTTCCTTTCCCAAGTATTGAATATGCATCAGCATCAGCATCAGACTCAACAACTTTCTTTTGGAGAGGATCAACTACAAGCGGAACTCTATCATTAGAACAAATTACTTTACCTGTTGTAAATACGGTTGGTACAAGTAGTGAAGCAATAGAAATATTTGGTAGTCCGGTCAACGTAAATGGCTACTCGTTGGAGTTAGATGATAGTAGATTAACACCTATTTCATTAGGTGGTATACCAATGGGAACATCATTTAGTAACTATCCAATTGTTGAAGTTTTAAGAAGAATTATTTATCCTTATCTACCACCTTTGTGTTCAATATCTATTGATAGAATGTATGTAGAGGTTGGTACTTTACCGGTTCCTATCTTAACATATAGTATAACTAAAAGGACTAATGAGACAGGACCTATTTCCTTATTTAATATGAATCCTGGTGATCTACCACCTATCGAAGTAGAAGAATTTACAACTATAAATGGGGTCGCACAAGGTATTATACCAACCACTACTGGTGAAATAGGAACAACACCTATAGCTTATACTATTTTAGTACCTGAATCTAATAATACAGTTGTAGCAAGTGCTTCAACTTTTATTCAAGGTATCTATCCCTATTTTTATGGAGTCACAAATACAACATCTGCTTTATTGTTTCAAAATTTAACTAAGTTAGAAGAAAATATCTCCGATAAAATACTTAGTATTTCCGGTGATGGTACTTTCTATTTTGCTTATGATGCAGATTATCCAGATCTATCACAGATATTAGATCAGTTTGGAAATAATATTATCAGCAACTTTTCACAATCGATAGTAACCAAAGCATCACCTCAAGGTTATTGGAATAATAAAGATTATAAGATATATCAGTGGATAACACCTGCTCCGATTTATCCTGCAAATTATCAATTTAGATACTAAAAAATTTATATATAGTTTATGGCAATTAACATAATAGATCAATTTCAAGTAAACACATACCTACCAATCGATAATAGATTCGTAGTCGGTACTGCATCAATGAGTACAACATCTGGAACATATAGTCCTTTTTATTTATACAGAGATGATATTCTTTATAAATATCCAGGTTTAAGAATATGGGATTTTAATGATGGTGTTCCATATGTTTGGACAGGTTTAACTTGGAGTAACGAGAATACTACAGGTGCTTTAGTTCAGAATGGTGGAGGTCATCAAAATTGGATTCCTAAATTTATAAATAACTCAACACTTTTAGGAAAAAGTTTAATGTTTGATAATGGTGCTAATATTGGATTAGGCATAAGCACTGCGCCAAGTTTTCCTACTGGTGCAACAGGTGGTATTCATATACAAGGTTGGGTAAGAACTAATACTGGCTTCGTAGGAAATGGTACTAATCTAACGGCTCTAAACGCATCTAATATAACATTAGGAACATTAAATATCGCAAGAATTGCAGCATCTATTCCATTTTTAGCAGGTAAAAATTATGTTTTAACAAGCATAGATGGAGTAAACTCTTGGCAAGATATTAATGCTATTAGTCCGGTAATTCAAGGGTTAAATTTACCAGGTGGCTCTGGAATTTTTTCACAATTAAATAATAATCAGTATGAATTTAGATCTTTAACTTCGACTGGTTTTGATATAACACAATCTACTAATAATATTAATTTAGAAAGTAAAGCAGGTGTTAATATAGGTTCCGGTAGCGCATCTTTTTATGCTGGTCTTAGTGTAAATAAATTACACCAATTTAGATCAATTAAGTCTAATAACCTAGTCATATCACAAACATCTAACTTGGTAAATATTGATGCTAATATTACCTCTGATACACTAGATATTACTCCAAACGGAATAGGAATAAAAATTGAAGTTCCTGCTACTTTTGAAGGCACAGATTATTATGTAAATGGTAATTATAGTGGTACTGAGCAATTAGGCACTAGATCTAAACCATTCAAAACATTAAAAGTTTGTTTAGATAAAATATTAAATAGAAACGGTTCTTTACCAGGTACTAAGGATCCTAACATAAACGGTGGAAATGATTATGAAAAATGGGATATAAGAGATGGTGTTGCCGTTAGGATAATAATACAATCATATTGTGAAACTGATGAAAATCTTGCAATAAATAACGTAATATATTTTTTAGAAAAAGGTGGTTATGATTCTTTTATTCAAGTTAGATCGGATGCAGGAGTAGATGCTGCAAACTTAGAATGGATAATTGATATGGTTCCATTAGTAGCTGCTGCTCCTAGATACCCATCTGGACCAAGCGCTGGTCAACTAATTAATAATATTAATTGTACAATTGAGGGTAATGGTGTTGTAGGTTTTCAACCTGGTCATAATAAAAGAAAAGGTTTTTTTAGAGCAAAAGGAACAAATAGCTATGACTTTTCTGGTATTCCATATCCAGATTCAGCAGTAGAACAGAATGATTGTAATCTTGTAATAGGTAGTGTAGGAGGAAATATATTTTGTAGTATGTTCCCACTAACAACTCTACCCTCACATATATCAGCAACTGTTTCTATATATGAACCATCTAATTCGCTTTCAAATGATGCAGATACAAACATTGCATATAGAGAGGGTACTGATATGGTTGCTTATCGAACAGTAAGTACACCAGATTATGGTTGTATTCAAGTAGAAGGTAGAAACTCTCAGTATTATGAGTCTTTAATATTAAACGGTATAATAGTTATAAATGCACAAGAACAACATATGATATATGCTAAGGATTATGGTTCTATATATTCTGATAATGGTAGAATCTATATGAGAAGAAACTATCAAAAAGTTCTTGTCGATGGCACATTAGCATCTAACCCTTTTAGATATGTTATAATAAATACTAGTCGATCTGTAAATGGTCTAAGTACTTCCTATGCGTCGATAGGTAGTTATTTAACAATAACAACTACGGGTACTGGACCTTGGTCAACTATATCAGTTGCCAATAGTTGGAGAGATCAAAATGGAGTCGCACAAACAACTCCGTCTGGTTCAGCTCCACTTGGATGGTCTTTCAAATATAATGGTAGTTTATCAAGTACTGGTACTGCACAAGTAGCTAATTGTAGAAAACAGTATATACCCTCTAAACATGTACATGATTTTTATTTAAGAAATGGTGGATCGATTGTCTATAGTGGTGATTTATATACTCAACAAAATACACAAGCTAATCATGGAGGACCTGACTCATTTGTTTGTTTAGAAAATAATATCACTAGCTCAGGTACTTCTTTATATCCTAATCGTTATGGTAGGAGCAGTACTTTTTGTACATTCATTTGCAGCAGTGGTGGATTTGTAACAAACTTATTATATAATCAGTATATAAAAACAATTTACCATCCTTCGTACACTGTTTGGAGTTCTCATTCGGTAAGCCTAAAAGGTCTAAAAATAGACTCATATCTAACTGGAATAAATTCTGCTGCTACAGCAATAGGTGGATTCGTAACTAGAATAGTAAACACTTCTGGTAGTAATTGGACAAATCAACATACAATTGGTAATTTCAAGAACTGCTTCTTTGGTGATTATGTATATTCTTCTTCTATTAGAAGACCGTTTTCAAATATGCCAATTTACACAAGAAGTGGTTCTGATGCAGGTAAAGTATATATTGATGGAACAACAATAGACTTAGCAAATGCTATAATGAATCCTAATATACCAGAATTTTCAACTCCTAGTGCAGCTACTGCATCCGGTTTATCATCCGGGTGCTTATATAGAGAAACTAGTACGAATATTATAAAAATAATTCCATAAAAACGTGCTCAACATGGTATTGGCTATTTAGCTCAAGAAAAGAGACTTAAAGTCTCTTTTTTTTTATTCATCTATTTTCTCAAACCACCAGTTAAAGTAAATATAATTATCTCCAACTAAGTTATATCTATCTGATTCATGTTTGATAATAATCTTCTCATCATAAGCTCTTACAAGCTCAATCTCGATTCCTTTATCCATTTTAAGTTGTTTACCCGTTTCAATAGAATAACAAATTATATCGTCATTTAATAATTTATAAATTCCTGGTTCCGGTTTCAACCAAGTTTTTATGGTTTTGATTATCAAGCCAGTAATTTTAATAACCCATTCTTTAGGTTGATATAAATCATAATCCTTAAATACTTCTGATTTAAGCTTAGGTGAGTCAGCTAATATATTTTCAATTACACCCCAATATTCCTCACCTTCTATTCTAAAAGAAACATAAACATCATATAATAATGACGTAGATTTTAAAATTCTTAAAACTTTAAGACTTTGTATATCTTGATGCTCCAATGCTAATTTACTTCTAAGTGCTTTATAAGCATTTGTTCCTTTAAGATTAAACATAATATCATTTACTCTTGCCATTGATTGTCTAATTCTATCTTCATGCTTATCAAAGGCATTAGTTGATAATGAAGGATCATCAACGTGAACAGATGCTTGTACCGAATCAGCATTAAATCTTTGCAAATTAAATTCAGTAAATGATTCCTTGAATAAGTTATATTTTTTTATAATAGACATTCTGATATTTTATTTTTTATATTATCATCATATCTAACTCTTATTAAATTTATATTATTGTTTTTACAAAAGTCAGATTTTATTTTATCTCTTTTGATAATTTTCTTGAACTCAACTTCTCCACCATAATACTCTATAGGTCTAAAGTGGTGTTCACCATCAAATTCTATACACGTATTTTTTTCAGGTAAGTAAAAGTCAAATCTTAACTTATTTATTAACTTACAATCTATAAATGAATATTCTTTTATATAATTTATTTTATATTCATCTAGTAGTATTTTGATCTCTCTCTCGCCTTTAGAATCTTTACAAGTAGGGCATCCACTACCATATATATGGGAGTGTGCTATTTGCTTAAAAACTCCATGATCTTGACATATTATTTTAACTTTACTATTCATATTTTCATATTCCGATAAGCTATAATCATATTTATTATTATGTTTAATATTTGCTCTTTGTATAAAAGTATTAATATCTATTTTTTTACAAATAGGACAATCTTGTCCCTTTAAGTGATTATTTGGAGTTTGATAGAAACTTCCATGTTTTTTACATATAATCTCAACTTTTATTTTATTACCATTATATTCTACTTTTGAGTAGTCATATTTATTACCGTGTTTGTTTATAAAGTTATTAATTACTTCAGTAGTATTTTTAATCTCAAAATAATTAGTAGAGCATTTTGGACAATCTTGTAATTTATTTAAGTGATTATTTGGTGTTTGCTCAAAAATACCGTGATCTTTACAAATAATTTTTACTTTCTCTTTATTATTTTTATAAGATACTAAAGAATAGTCATACTTATCACCTCTAATCTCCATACATTCATTAATAAATATCTCTGTGTTTTTTCTTTTAGTAGTTTTCATAATTAATATATATATTAAAATTATATTCTAAGAAAATGAAAATTAAAA
>ENA-UOYA01001099-UOYA01001099.1-activated-sludge-metagenome-genome-assembly--contig:-NODE-1099-length-30581-cov-51.164614_pt1 | contig 30581 bp, 25 predicted proteins | sample MGYA00238163_ERZ764804 | MGnify/ENA primary metagenome ERZ764804 (study PRJEB28919, sample SAMN05720223) | activated sludge metagenome | isolation source: Anaerobic digester | place: Hong Kong... | reverse complement strand
TCAGTAGCTCAGTTGGTTAGAGCAATCCCGAAGTGTCGGGATTAATCCGTGGCCAACAAGAGCGAAAAGGTTGAAATAAATTCCTCAGTAGCTCAGTTGGTTAGAGCAATCCCGAAGTGTCGGGATTAATCCGTGGCCAACAAGAGCGAAAAGGTTGAAATAAATTCCTCAGTAGCTCAGTTGGTTAGAGCAATCCCGAAGTGTCGGGATTAATCCGTGGCCAACAAGAGCGAAAAGGTTGAAATAAATTCCTCAGTAGCTCAGTTGGTTAGAGCAACGGACTGTTAATCCGTGGGTCGCCGGTTCGAGTCCAGCCTGGGGAGCATAATAAGGAGATAGTGAAAATTATCTCCTTTTTTTTCGCTGCAATGTTTTACGTCTATATTCTTTATTCAGAGGTTGCCGACAGATATTATGTTGGTCACACAAACGATCCGGGCAGACGTTTGATTGAGCATAACACGGTAGAAGAGATAAAATTCACCACGAAATTCAGGCCATGGGCCATGCTTTTAGCATTTGAAGTTTCGGAGTCAAGGGGTGATGCAATCAGGGTAGAGCGGTTTATAAAAAGGCAGAAAAGCAGGACATTTATCAGGAAGCTTATAGAATCGGGAGATGACAGGTCCTTCATCAAGGCTTTTGTCAGGGATGTAGTTGGTTAGAGCAATCCCGAAGTGTCGGGATTAATCCGTGGGTCGCCGGTTCTCCCGGGACTTCGGGAAGCCTGGGGAGCATAATAAGGAGATAGTGAAAATTATCTCCTTTTTTTTCGCTGCAATGTTTTACGTCTATATTCTTTATTCAGAGGTTGCCGACAGATATTATGTTGGTCACACAAACGATCCGGGCAGACGTTTGATTGAGCATAACACGGTAGAAGAGATAAAATTCACCACGAAATTCAGGCCATGGGCCATGCTTTTAGCATTTGAAGTTTCGGAGTCAAGGGGTGATGCAATCAGGGTAGAGCGGTTTATAAAAAGGCAGAAAAGCAGGACATTTATCAGGAAGCTTATAGAATCGGGAGATGACAGGTCCTTCATCAAGGCTTTTGTCAGGGATGTAGTTGGTTAGAGCAATCCCGAAGTGTCGGGATTAATCCGTGGGTCGCCGGTTCTCCCGAGACTTCGGGAAGCCTGGGGAGCATTAAAAAGAGTGAGAATGAAAGCAAAAGCGAGCACTCTCATTCTTTTTCCCTCAAGACTCAATCAAACCACTCACACTTATCGCTGCAGGGTGGCAAACCAAATATTAAACCGCAAAGGATGCTGAGAATACGCTTAGGGTGAACCTTGATTTTCTTACATTCCAGGGAGTGCGATCATTGAATCAGATTTGCTGTCTTTACGGTTCCATACAAACTTAATCAGAAACATGCTCATTTCTTCCCTTATTATTTCAGATTGGCATGGAAAATCACTTCAGGTCCCTGAACTCATGAACACTTTTTTTTGTTAACTATTAATGCCTCTTAACAAACTGGCTGGCTCTAATTGTATTTGATGTGAATAATAACAAAAATACCGGAAAACTGCTACCTGACCAGACTGCCGGATTGATCAAAATCCTGAAAGACCGTTTCGAAAAGAACATGAGCCGGCATAAGGATCTTGACTGGAACAAGATTCATGACAAACTCATATCTGATCCCGCCAAGCTCTGGTCTTTAAATGAAATGGAACGTACCGGCGGTGAACCTGATGTTATCGGTTATGATAAATTAGCTGATGAATATCTTTACTATGATTGTTCGGCCGAAACTCCGGCAGGCCGCAGAAATGTCTGTTATGACAGGAAAGCCCTCGATTCGAGAAAAACTTTCAAACCTGAAAATAGTGCTGCCGATATGGCAGCAGCCATGGGTGTTGATCTCCTGACCGAGGAGGAATACAGGGATTTGCAGGGAACCGGGGATTTCGATACAAAAACCTCAAGCTGGCTTAAAACTCCGGAAGATGTCAGAATGCGTGGTGGCGCCCTCTTTGGCGACCGCCGCTTCGGACGAGTATTTATTTATCACAACGGAGCGGAGTCATATTATGCTTCAAGAGCATTCCGGGGCAGTATCAGGATATAGATTACCGGTTACCGAAGTAATATTACATAGTAATTATATCAATTCTTTTTCCTTCGGTCTGTTCATAAAGAGCCTTGGCCCTGAGGGCCTTATCGTTGTCCCATCCGGGATCCATAGAGCAGGCTTTGATATAGAATTCATAAGCCTTTTTGAACTCTTTTTTTACCATATAAAAATCACCCTTTGAATCATAAACATTCGGATTACGCGGATCAGCTTCAATATATTTGTCAAATGCCGACTCTGCCTTGTCATACTGTTTCAGTGCAAGATATATATAACCCATTGTATTATAAAGCGGAGCAGGGTTCTTAGCTATCTTCAGCGCTTTTTCAACAGTTTCGAGCTGGCCTTTCTGGTCATTTATAATAGATTGGAAATATATAAGGTTGTTATAAGCATTTATATCATTGGGGTACATTTCTACAAGCTTTTTGCCGGCATCTGTAACATCTGCTCCCGGATAATCCTTTAGCCTCGAGACTGCACCTTTAAGGATTTCTTCCGCCTGACTCAGTCCGGGTTTAGACGATAACGCTGCTTCCGAATATTCTTCAAAGCCCTGCAGATCTTCTGTCCAGATGCAATACATAGCCATCTGGTAATTTGCCATGAAAAAATCACTGTCTTCTTTTAATGCTTTTACAAGCAGGTCATGGCCTTTCTTAAGGTTCACGTCATCAAAGCATTTCAGTGCTTCATTATAGTATTCCAGTGCTTTTACCGAAACTGTTGTTACAGGCATCAGTGGCCCCGATACCTTTTGAGAGTAAAGAATAATGCCTATGGCAGGCAGTAAAAGGGTAAATAATATTTTTTTCATTTCGTGTAGTATTTCTGTCTGACGGGGCCAAGATACATAAGGCCCGTTTTCTGGCAAACAAAAATCATGCAGAAGTGTTTATGTCAGTTCTTATAGACAATAATGAAGGTTTTGTCAAAAATAATGTCTGAAACAAAATTTAATATTTATTCTCACGTTTTTCCGCTGTTATTCCTGTGGCCCTGAATGAAGAGAATGATTACGGAACAACAATGGCATATAAAAACGAAATTAATCATTATCTTCTCGTCGGCGGCAGAATTGACAGATGAAATTTCTGAAACTCTTGTTTTTGAATCTGATCTGACATTTTAATAACCTATGACACGAAATTAATCCTTCTCCTTGATCTGCAGTCTTGATGGCTGCAACACGTAATGTCGTTCCTGCAAATTCTTTAATCCTTACAATATTACACTTTAAAATCATGTTTCGACGAACATTAAGAATTCTAATGCTCCTGATCATACCTCTGACATGCAATCGATCGGATATATTCGCTCAGGGGTGGATATTCACCTTCACAGTGACATCATCGGGCCCGTGCGGGTCAAGTCTTCCGTATATTCCTCCGTTCACCGTGCCGTATATGCCGACGCAGAGCTTTTGTGAATCTCTCCGTCAGCAGATACTTGCCATCAGGGCAAGTACCCCGGTTTTTGATTCTAATGGAAAATATATCGGAGATTGTTCAGTGTTCTATACATGTTCAGCATGTACAGGTTCGGACATGACAATACCCGGCGATAATACAGCGCAACCCGGTAGTGTTTCAATAGATGGTCTTGCTCAGGGTACAGCCTTTTTTACACCGCACGAGAGCAAGGCAATTGAGAACTGGATTGACGATTACATTCAGAAAATGAAGTCAATGGGAATGGATGTTTATTCGAATCAACCTGTTAATCAGGATATACCATCCACCGGCCAGGCTGATTTTGACAAATACTACGCTGACCAGTCGATCAGATTTGAAAAACCTGAACAGGGAGGCGTAGTTGATCTTTCAGGCGGGCCCGGTGTAATGGATCTCCTTCAGAAGCAGGGGGAAGAAGCTGGCAAAGAAGATGGCAAAAATGAGGAGGAGCCTCAGATGGTTGTCCCCGTAATGGGTAGTTCCCCCCTTACCGCCGAAGAAAGGGAAAGGATAAACGCCTATAATCTGAAACCGATACCTGATAACCGTCTTGATGAGTCAAACTTCAGACTTGAGGAAAGTCCTTTCTGGACAACACCCGAAATGCTTGAGCTCGGCACGGATGCTCTGAATTTCACTGCCGGATTTGTCTCGGGCGGATATGTGGCGGTTGCAGGCGTTGATGTGGTCTCGGGCATTATCAATAAAAAAAGCGGGCAGGAGATACTTGTTGATGTTGCCGGCGACCTTCTGACCAAGAAGATTGGTGATGTTGCCGGAAATGTTATTGGAAAGGGAGGATTCTCCATCGGCAAAGTGAGCGTAAAAACCGGTGTCCTTTCCGGTGAGGCTGCCAAAAAGGATTTTGAACTGGTATCAGGAAGCGCTGACGCTGCAGTTCAGGCATGGGAAAAAGCAACCGGATCAAATTAATGAATAACCCTATAAATAATAGATATGCTTAAAACAGGAAAGATATTATTTATTGTAGTGCTGACAGTCACCTCAATGACATCAGTTTGTGGCATTCGCCCTGATCGCGATTCGCTTCAGTATGAGGTGCTGCTCACTCCCTCAATGGCGGATGCGATAAACCCGGGTAGCAGGTTCATTAATTCTATTGATATAACATCAAACAGGTTAATACTGCTTTCAGGCAGGGATCAGTTTTTTCTTCTCGGCTGGGGAGGAATCGTACCTTTTGCCAGAAAAGTAACCGGCAATATAGGTTCATTTGCCTATACTTCCGACAGTCTTCTGATGACAATCAGAAACGATGAATTATGTGTCTTTGACGGAAATGGGAATCTGTCAAGACTTTACTCTCTCCCATCCCAGGAGATGGGAATCTCCAGAGGAAAACATGTAATGTACATTTTCGACAGGACCGGATCAAAGGCTGAAAAGGGCATTTACGTTCTTTCACACGGAGGCATGTATTCCCGCTTGTTCAGTGTCCCTGATCCGGTTTATTCCCTTGTTGAAATAAATGACAGGATCCTTTTTACTAACAGGAACACAATTTTTGAATACATCCCGGGGAAAAAGGAAATGAAGGCTGTCGCATCAATACCTGAAGATAAAACAATAAGATCACTGACAGCTGATCCCGAAACCGGCAGGATCTATTTTTCAACCGACAATATGATTTTTTCATTCAGGGATAAGGACCAGACGGTAATTACTGATCAGATAGGGGGCAAGCTGATGTTTTACGATGGATTAATAGTTTTTAATCCGGAAAGAAAACTGCTTGTGAGGATTACAGGTCTCGAAAGAAAGATCTCATCAATTTCCGGGGCCCCGGTTGTATCCGCTGACAAAACTGAGCCGGCCGGGATTCTGACAAATGAATCTGTAATCGGCTTTGTCAGGGACAAGCTTCCTGATGGGATAATAATAAGCATAATTAACCGGTCGAAAGTCAGCTTTGATCTCGGAGTTGATTCGATGATCGAGCTTTCAAACAGGAATGTTTCCTCGAATGTCATAATGGCAATGAAGCAAGCCATGAAGAAGCAGGCAGAAAAAAAGCAGTAAAATCCCGTTAGACAAAGTGAAATATGAAAAAGTTATTGTTATTTATAATCCCATGCCTGTTTCTGATAAACAAGGTAAGCGCCCAGGGCTCTGACACTCTGACCAACAGTACGGTTCTCAAAATGGTAAATGCCAGATTATCAGACGAACTGATAATTGATGTAATAGAAAGTTCGGCGGTTAATTTTGACCTCTCCCCCGGATCAGTTGATGACCTGGTAAGGAAGAACGTTTCGCAGCCCGTCATTGACGCAATGAAAAAGTCGTCAGGCACAAAACGACCTGCTGCGCCTTCCCGCCCCGATACTGAAGAAACAAAGACTTCCTCGACAAAAGTGGAACCAGTTGCCGTTTCCGCTGAAGCCAGACCAGTAGTTGTTCCCCCACCGGTCCCTGTAACCGTCAGTTTCGCCGAAAACGAAGCCTTTGGCTATGTAACCCCTGTCGTGGATTTAATTTCTTTCCATGAACAGGAAATTGAAAAATTCATGATTTCCGTTGATGAGTGGAGCAGGCACATAAATGACCTCACTGCTTCGGCAAAGAAGCTTGAAGAAGAAATCAACCGCACAGAAAAGGAACTTATGGAACTGAAAAATGCAGATTCCAAAGCTTATTCCGGCAATATAATAGCAATCAGGAAGAAACTTAATGAACAACGTGAAGCTCTTGAAAATGCAAAGGAAGAGATTCTAAAGGCAGGCGAAAAATCTGTTTCTGAACTTGAAAAGATCAGCAATGCGAGCATAAAAGCAGCTGGCAATAAATATAACGACGTGAGTCAGAATATCAAGTCGTTTGATCCCGAACCTGCAGGATTTGTGAAGGGAACTCCTGTTAAACAGAAGACATTGATTATCAATGAGAATATTAACCCGTTTTTCAAAGCGGTTCTTGAAATTCCTGCCTGGCACATAAACAAGATCCGGGAAGCTGAAAGAGTAATAACCCAATGGAATGAGAAAGTCAGAGCTGCAGTAATAAAAGCCGGAGAGATTGATGGCAAGATGACGCCTCTTCAACAAAAACTTGCTGAATATCAAACCGATCAAAAGAAGTTCAGGGATGAGATTGCCACTGTAAAAAAACAGATTTCGGCTGTCGAGAAGGAGAAAAGAAGTTTGATTGACCGGATTGAAGACGACAGCAGGGAATTATCCGGTTTTTACAAACAGGAAAATTCGGATGTCCAGAAGATACTCGACCAGCGTTTTGCTGACATTATCGAAAATATCAGTTATGCTTTTAAAACAAATTCAATTTTATAACTTTCATATGCTCAATCATATATATAAGCATTTTGGGGAACGTGGCGAAGCCGTCAGGGGATTTCTGGTATTGTTGTTTTTGATTTCAATAAGTACCGGGAACGGATTCTGCCAGTCGAAAAAAGAAAGGTCCCGCAGCGCTTCAAAAGGTAAATCAGAAATATCATCGCAATCGGCAATTGAACAAGCAAGGAGCCTGCTTCTGAGCGGGAAAACGATTGAAGCACTGATGGTTTACAGCCCCCTGGTTACCGCTGATTCAACCAATGTCGGCCTAAGCAGCGAGTACGCATACGCACTTGCTGTAAATGGTAACTTTGAAGCAGCCTTATACAGAATCGATGTAATCTGGAAAGCAAGGCATTTATATCCCGAGGTTTCATTTTATGCCTCGCAGATATTTTCACTGATGGGCAATGAAGCTGTAGCTGAAGCTTTGAACGAGGGATTTCCGGGAAGGAAAGATCCGGTATGGATTTCAAAGGTTGCTCCAGTGATGCTTGAAAAATACAAATCTCAAAAACCGCTGGATGTGATGAGGGCAGATGAGGTGCCTGAATACTTCAGCCGGGCTAACAAACTGACATCCCGCGGTTTCTATTTGCTGGCTATCTCTTTGTTCAGCAATATTACTGCTTCGTTTCCGGATGTATATCTGCCTTTTGTCGGATACAGCATAGCACTTGAAAAAGCCGAATTATACAAATCGGCTGCTGAGGCACTTGAAAAGGCAACAAAGCTGATGGCAAAAGATCCTGCCAAGAATGAAGAAAGGGGAATTCTTGAAAAAAGGCTTTCATCGCTGAGCACCAAATCATCACAACCTGCCAATGTTACTATCGCAAAGGTACTCGCAGGAACATCAGTAAAAAAGGATGCTCTTCGTCTCATGGCATACGCCGGCGGTATGATATCACCCTCATACACAAATGTTAACGGGCGATTCGGATACTTTCTGTCGGGTTCGGGTAATGCAGCTGTCGACCTTGGCATTTCTTCAATGTCGGGTAACACGTCTTATAATCTCGGAATGACCTATTACCAAAGACGTAAGGTATTCGTTGCCGGTTTCGGACTTGTGGGAAGTTTCACAGAGAACACTTCGGCTGCATTTTTCAAAATCTCGGTAGGTTTTAGTTTCCAGAGCAAAAACAAGGCGTCAAGCTGGGATATCTTCTGGGATGGGATGGCGCCTTTCTCACGGGATCAGATTACGACATTGGGATTTTCAGCAGGAAGAAGCATGTATTTCGGAAAAAGAAAATAAGGAACATGAAAAAGCTATTTATAATATTATTCTTCATATCTGTAACATTTCCAGGGCTTGTTGCCCAGGATAAAACCACCGGGATAGAAATGTTCAGGTCCTCAGTACTGCCCCAGTTCAAAACTTACTTCACAGATGCCGGCCTTACGGGAAACGGACAGCTTGAACTAACAGCTGCAACGGGTTACAGTTCTCTCGCAAAGGAAAATAAAAACACTGTGATGGACATGCTTGTCAGATCGTGGCAGAACACGCTGATTGTTGTCAGAAACGACTCTTCGCGTGAACTCTGGGGTATTAACACCAAGACAGGCAAAGCTATGCTGATTGAAACCTGGAGCATCGATGGTAACAAAATCGCGGAGGCTGCCCGTATTCCGGAATCAAAAACTGCACAGCATCCGTGGTTTGTTTATTTTGGTTTACAGTCACAGTTTGATTCCCAGCATAATATAAACATGGGATTCAGCACAAGGTTTGGTTTTTTTCTTTTGAAGAACAGATGGGATCTTGCAGCATCTGCTTCAGGGTTCATATTCGGCAATATTGATAATGAAAGTCAGACCTTTCAATCGAATGTCGGGATATCAAGCAAAGTCTATTTCCCGATTAAGAAGCTCAGAATAAGTCCTAATATAGGAGGCGAGATATCATATTCCACTTATTCGGTTGAGGATACGGAGACTTCTTCAGTATCTCCCTATGCCCTTGCAGGGTTAAGCTGGTATGTCGGAAACGGAAGTTTTGATGTTGGAGTAAGAACAGGCAGGCAAACAATTGTAATGGTGGGTTATACATTCATTCCGCGACTGAATTCGTCACGATAAATAACCATTTATTCGTAGCAGGAGTGTAAATTTGCAGTGATATCATTTGATTGTCCTGCATAATTATGTTGTTATGAAATACAAAGTCAGTACACTCCTGGTGCTGTTGTTAGCCGGTTGTTCAGGCATTCCGGAATCAGTTCCTCATGGGAAGGACTTTTACAAATGGGCGCTTACAGGTTTTGAAAAGGCCGACAGCATTAATCCCATATTGTCACCATCGGCTGACCGGATTTTTACATGCCCCGTTGCGGGGAAAGAAGTCAGGTGGGAGGAAAGGAATGTTCTTAATCCCACGGCTGTGGTAAAAGACGGGAAGGTGTGGCTGATCTACAGGGCTCAGGACAATGAGATGACATCGCGCCTCGGACTTGCAGTAAGTGACGACGGACTGCATTTCAGGAAGGAACCTGAACCAGTCTTTTATCCTGACAATGACAGTCTGAAAGTTTATGAATGGAAAGGCGGGGTGGAGGATCCCAGGATAGTCGAAAGCGACAATGGTACATATATTCTGACTTATACCTCGTATGACGGCAAAACGGCAAGACTATGCCTTGCCACCTCAAAAGATCTCAGGGTATGGTCGAAAAAGGGCCCTGTTCTTAATTCTGAAAAATACAGGAACTTTTGGTCAAAATCAGGAGCCATTGTCTCCAGGCTGGATGGGAACCGAATCATTGCTGAAAGGATAGGCGGAAAATACTGGATGTATTTTGGCGACACCGATCTTTTTATGGCAAATTCTGAAGATCTAATTCACTGGACCCCGGTAGAAAACAAAGAAAACGGTAATATGATTTCAGTTCTTAATCCCCGGCCGGGTTACTTTGACAGCCGGCTCGTGGAACCGGGCCCTTACGCCTTACTGCGCGATGAAGGCATTTTACTTATTTATAACGGCAGCAATGCTGAAAACTGCAACGATCCTTCCTTGCCGCGATTTACATATTCCGCTGGTCAGGCACTGTTCGACAGAGATTTGCCATATAAGCTGAAAAGCAGAATGGATACGCTGTTTTTAAGGCCTGACAAAACATATGAAATCACCGGAGAGGTGAATAATGTCTGCTTTGTTGAGGGTTTGGTCTTTTTCAGAGAACACTGGTTTTTATATTACGGGACGGCCGATTCGAAGATTGCCGTGGCAGTTAGAGGAAAAACCGGTGATAAATGACCTCTTTTGTTACTTAATTACGGTCTTTTCTTTTATTATATTTAAATTTATCTGATTATTTAGATACTATCCTTTGAAGCAAGCTTTATTCAACTAAACAAAATAATATTATGAAGAAGCTGAATATCCCTTTGATGGCAGCCATTTTTGTGGCAACCTTTGTGCTTGTACTCTCATGTGCCGTCAATCCGGTTACGGGAAAGAAGCAGATTATGCTTATGTCAGAGGCCCAGGAAATTGAGCTCGGGCGCTCTTATGATCCACAGGTTCTGATGACTTTCGGAGTATATCCTGATCAGAATCTTCAGAATTTCGTTCAGACCCGTGGTACGGAGATGGGTAAAATTTCGCACAGGCCTAACCTGACATATTATGTGAAGGTGGTGGATTCTCCGGTTGTGAATGCCTTCGCGGTTCCCGGAGGTTATATTTATCTTACCCGCGGTATCCTGGCCCAGCTTAACAATGAAGCTGAGCTTATGGGAGTACTGGCCCATGAGATGGGTCATATTGCTGCCAGGCATACTGTCAGTCAACAATCGAAACAGCAAATGGCCCAGCTGTTGCTTATAGGAGGGATGATAGCTTCGGAAAGATTTGCACAGTATGCCCAGTATGCTCTTCAGGGGATGCAGCTGCTTTTTCTCAGTTTCAGCCGTGATGATGAACGCGAGGCCGACAGACTCGGTGTTGAATATTCATCTAAAATGGGTTATGATGCGCATAAAATGGCTGATTTTTTCAAGGTCCTCCAGAAAATGACACTTTCTGAAAGTCAGGGAGGCATTCCGACATTTATGTCAACCCATCCGGATCCGGGTGACAGGTACAACTCAGTAAACCAACAGGCAACCGAATGGCAGAAAACCCTGGCTCTTTCGGAGTTCAAGGTTAACCAGGACAGTTATCTCCAGCTTATCAATGGAATTGTTTATGGTGAGGACCCTCGTCAGGGATATGTTGAAGGAAATACTTTTTATCATCCCGACCTTAAATTCAGATTTGCCTTCCCTGCAGGATGGAAACTTGAAAATTCACCAATCCAGGTGACAATTACGCCACAGGATCAGAAAGCGCTGATGCTTTTCACACTCTCACAGCAAAAAACGCTTGAATCAGCAGCCGACAGTACGATCCGACAATATGGCCTGGAACTTCAGGGAAGCAAAAGGACCACTGTAAACGGCCTTCCTGCTATCGTCGCACAGAGCAAACAGGTTGTCCAGGACCAGTCGACAGGCGCAACACAGACAAATATGATATTGTCATATTTTATAAACTATAATAATCTGATCTATGTATTTCATGGTGTTACAACCGGTGCCGATTTCAATAATTATTCAAATACATTCAACTCTTCAATGGCCTCCTTTGCTCAGCTTACCGATGCATCGAAGATCAATGTGAAACCAAAGAAGGTTCAGGTTGTCAGAGTTCAGAGGAACAGCACCCTTTCGGATGCCTTTGCATATTACAGGGTTCCGAATTCGATGTACAAGGAATTGTCTCTGCTCAACGACCTTGAACTTACTGATCAGGTACCGGCCGGAAAACTGATAAAGATTGTAGGAGAATAGCCTTCCTGAAAATACAGAGCCTCAGCAACTCCATATACCAGGTTTCTGTTGCTGGTGGCCGTTCAAATTCATTGCTCCCTGATCACCGCTCACCCTCAGTATTTAGGGAGTTTATACCCGTTATTATAGACAGGGGTTATGAGTTTGTTGGCGGTGTCGGTTTTGAACTGTTGTTTGGCGTCATCCCAGTAAATTTTTTCGCCGGTGCGATAAGCAACATTCCCCATCTGGGCAACGAGAGCCACCCTTCTTCCGACCTCAATACCTGCATTCAGCTTTTCAGGTGTATTGTTTTCCAGACAATCCAGGAAATTTCGTGCATGGAGGTCCTGCCCGTTGCCGACATTTTTCTGAACAGGGACCGCCTCGATCTTTTGCTTTTCGGGGAACACTTCCCATCCGTTGCGGTCAAGCACAAGAGTACCGTTCTCCCCAATGTACGACATACCGTGAGGTCTTTTCCAGTTCCCGAGTCCGATGCCGATGGTATGCTCCCATATCATCGTGAAATCACTGAAATCATAAACAGCAGTCATTGTATCGGGAGTCACCATGTCATCATCCGGGAATGCATATTTGCCGCCAATAGCCATCACTGAAGCAGGTACTGATTTCCCCATGCCGTAAAGTATATAGTCAATAAGATGAACGCCCCAGTCTGTCATCAGGCCGTTCCCGTATTCCCAGTACCATCTCCATGTAAAATGGAACCTGTTCATGTTGAAAGGCCGTTTGGGGGCCGGGCCGAGCCACATGTCATAATTAACTCCTGCAGGGACCGGTGCATCAGGCACTTTCGGAACAGCACCTTTCCAGTCAACATACGACCATGCCTTGCAGGTACGGATACGCCCGAGCTTCCCGGATTTCAGATAATTGATTGCATCTACAAAATGCGGCTGGCTTCTCTGCCACTGTCCGACCTGAACGATTTTACCATGCTTCCTGGCAGCATTATACATTATGTTTATTTCGGCGATAGAGTTTCCAATCGGTTTTTCAACATAGATATGTTTTCCGGCTTCAAGCGAGTCGACGAACTGGAGACAATGCCAGTGATCGGGTGTCCCTATAATGACAACATCGATATCCTTGTTCTCAAGCATTTTTCTGTAATCACCATAAAGTTTTGGTTTCTCATAGCCAAGCTTCACTATATCGGCTGTTCTGCTTTCAAGAAGGTTGCTGTCAATATCGCTCATTGCCACACATTGAACTTCCTTGTTCTTAAGAAATGATGACAGGTCGCTGAATCCCTGGCTTCTGACGCCTATCAGGCCGATATTTATCCTATCGCTGGGCGGAACCGGCTTCCATGTTCCTGATATTGCATCAGCCGGTAATAGTGATCCTGCTGCAAGCACGGATGCTGTCTTTATAAAGTTTCTTCGTGTAGAGTTCATGACCATGAATTTTTGATGATATAAGTGCCAAGGTAATATTTTATTGAATCATGATCAATGCCTGATGCCTGAAAAAGTGAAAAAATCAAGTCAGGGGATTTTAAGGGTATAAAACTGTCTTTCGTAATGTCCTGTAAAAAAGCCGCATACAGCCATATTGAATGTTCCGGCTTTGTAACCTGACCTTTATTTCATACTTTTACTTTCATATAGTCATATTCAATGCCAAGTCAAATCCATAATTCCTGCAATGAAAAATCTTAAATTGGTATTTATCCTGGCTTTAACCGGAATTTTCTCCGGTATCGTATGTTCGCAGACAGTCAATCCCGGAGATATCATTCCACCGGATCCCGGCATCAGGATTGGCAGGCTGGATAACGGGCTGACCTATTATATCAGGCAAAACAAAAAGCCCGAACAGCGGATAGAGCTCAGGCTTGCAATAAATGCAGGATCGGTGTGCGAAACAAACGGCCAGCAGGGGCTGGCACATTTTATGGAACACATGTGTTTCAACGGGACAAAGAATTTCCCAAGCAACAGGATGGTTGATATGCTTGAGGAGATGGGAGTGAAATTCGGTGCCGAACTGAATGCTTATACGAGCTTTGATGAGACAATCTATATGCTAAAAGTTCCTTCTGACAAGGATGAATGGATCAACAGGGGATTTCAGGTACTTGAGGACTGGGCCCACCAGGTTTCGCTTGACGAAGGGGAAATAGACAAGGAAAGAGGGGTCATAGTCGAGGAGTGGAGACTTGGTCTTGGTGCCGAAGACAGGATGCAGGCAAAATATATCCCCGTATTGCTGAAAGGATCGAAATATGCCGAAAGGCTTCCAATAGGGAAGATAGATATTATTAAAAGTTTTGCATACGATACATTGAGAAGCTTCTACCATACCTGGTACAGACCCGATCTTATGGCTGTGGCAGTGGTTGGAGACATTGATCCGGACGTTGCTGAAAAAAAGGTCAGGGAATATTTCAGCAAGGTCCCGGCAGCGGTTAATCCCCAAAAAAGGGAGGAACATATTGTCCCCGGAAACACTGAGCCCTTGATCAGTGTTGTCACTGACAAGGAAGCAACGGGGTATACGGCCATGATATTTTTCAAGCATCCCAGGTCGGCCAATGGTACATATGGCGAATACAGAGATCAGATTCTCAGGTCGCTTTATACGGGAATGCTGAACAACAGGCTAGGAGAGATAGCACAAAAGCCTGAATCTCCTTTCGTGTATGCCGGATCGGGATACGGATCATTTATTGGCCGGAGCATTGAGACCTACCAGCTGATGGCAAGCGCAAAGGAAAACCAGATTGAGAGAAGCATCGAAGTAATACTTGCCGAGAATGAGAGGGTGCGTCGTTTCGGATTCCTTGCTTCAGAACTGGAAAGGCAGAAAAAGGATATGCTTGCAATGTATGAAACAATGGCAAAAGAAGCCGATAAAACAGAATCCTCTTCATATGCCGACGAATATCTGAGAAACTATCTTGAAAATGAACCGATTCCCGGGATTAAAAAGGAGTTTGAATTAGTAAGTGCCTTTCTTCCCGGAGTCACACTGGAAGAAATAAACAGTCTTGGTAAAAACCTTATCTCTGATGACAATATCGTCGCACTTGTCACGGCCCGGGAGAAGGAAGGAGTAAAGGTCCCTTCAGAGTCGCAGGTTCTTGATATTATTAAATCGGTAAGGGGAATGAAGATCGACCCTTACAGTGAAGATGTCTCTGACGCTCCCCTTCTTCACAGGATACCGGAAAAGGGGAAGGTCACACAACGTACGGAAAACTCAATATTCGGATATACTGACCTGAAACTGAGCAACGGAGTCAGGGTAATACTTAAACCTACTGACTTCAAGAATGATGAAATACTTCTCTCATCCTACAGTCCCGGAGGCACTTCCCTTTATCCTGATGATGATATAATGTCGGCAACGGTTGCTACGGCCATTGTATCTCAGAGCGGACTTGGGGATTTTGATTTTATTGGCCTTCAGAAGAAATTGGCGGGAAACACTGCAAAGGTCGCCCCGTATATCAATAACCTTCATGAAGGTATAACGGGAAGTTGTTCTCCCAAAGACCTGGAAACAATGCTTCAGCTTAATTATATGTATTTCACGGCAGTCAGGCGGGATGAAACGGCTTTTAATGCATATGTCTCACGTATCAGGAACATGATAAAGCCAATGAGGTCGAACCCTCTTGTGATATTTCAGGATACTCTCACAAAGATCGTTTCTTCATTTTCAAAAAGGGTGATAGCCGTTCCGACTGATGCCCAGATCGACAAGATCAGCCTCGACCGCGTTATGGCAATTTTCAGCGACAGGTTCTCTGATGCCGGCGATTTCACCTATTTCATGATCGGCAATTTTAAAACTGATTCTGTGGTACCTCTTCTTGAGACGTATCTGGGAGGCCTTCCTGCAAAAGGAAGGAAGGAAGAATGGAAAGATGTCGAACCCGGGTTTCCTGAAGGGAAGGTGATAGCTTATGTTCCAAAGAACTCAGAACCGCAGAGCAGGGTTGCAATGATATGGAACGGCGATTTCAGATGGAAGGACAGGGACAAGCTGGGATTTGCAATGCTGATGAACATACTTTCAATAAAACTGAGGGAATCCATGCGCGAGGACCAGGGCGGTGTTTATGGTGTAAGCTTTTCCGGAAGTCCGACGAGATACCCGACCCCTGAATACTCGATAACCTCAATGTGGGGCTGCAATCCAGACAATACGGAAAAGCTCTCCCAGACAGTCCTTGATGAAATGAGCCGTATAAGGAAAAATGGGCCGGCAATGGAAGATCTTTACAAGGTAAAAGAGACTTTTATCAGGGAGCGTGAAACAATGATCAGGGAAAACAGTTACTGGCTATCGGCCCTTCAGAACCTTTTCCTTAACGGCGACAGGCTGATGACGCTGGACGAATATAAGGCATTTGTTAATTCATTCACAGTTAAGGATATAAAGAAGATTGCGGACAAATATCTGGACACTGAGCATTATGTTAAAGTGACGTTGACACCTGCCGAGAGAAAGGAATAGCCGGTTGTTTCCCTTCACTAATGAACAATTGCCTGCCATGAAGTGCAGGAATATCAGAAAAGCCCGTGTAATTCAGCGTTGATCTTGTCAATAACTTCGCTGAGATGATCCTTGTTGTTGGGGAAATTATAATGGTCTGCCTCTATAATAAGCATTTTCCCAAGCTTATATGATTGTATCCATGCTTCATAGCGTTCATTCAGTCTTTTCAGATAGTCGAGGCGGATGGAGCTTTCATATTCCCGGCCTCTTTTCTGGATCTGGCTGACAAGTGTCGGCACAGACGCTCTCAGGTAAAGCAGCAGATCAGGAGGCTGGATGAACTTGCTCATCATATTGAAAAGAGTCGAATAATTATCGAAGTCGCGCGTCGACATAAGACCCATTGAATGCAGGTTAGGAGCGAATATATAGGCATCTTCATAAATAGTACGGTCCTGGACGACGGTCTTTTCCGACTTCCTTATCTCGATTATCTGTGAAAACCGTGTGTTGAGAAAGTATATCTGGAGATTAAATGACCAGCGCTGCATGTCTTCATAAAAGTCGTTCAGGTACGGATTATCATCAACGTCTTCATAATGGGGCATCCAGCCGTAATGTTTCGCCAGAAGCCCGGCCAGTGTTGTTTTTCCTGATCCTATATTACCTGCAATTGCTATATGCATACCTGTCAAAATTGTAAGTTAAAAGACCTTACCTTTATTTTACATTTACCTTGTGAATCCTTTGTGTAAACCTTTGTGCACCTTGGTGGCAAAGACTTTTTACAGAAAAGGCGCTCGAAGGTCATCTCCATGGGACACAAAGTAATACGTCATATTATAAAAATAATGAATTAATCGGACCAAAATTACTAAAAAATAACCTATATAAAATTATAAAGCTCCTCGATGAATTCCCTGGAATTTGATAACCTTGGTATTTTGTTCTGCCCGCCAAGCTTGTTTTTTGACCTCAGCCAGCTGTTGAAAGTTCCTGCCGGAACTGGTCTGACGACCGGTCTTACCAGGTTAATATCCTTATGCCTCTTTGCCTCGTAATCGGAGTTTATTGATTTGAGTTTTGTATCAAGAACATCAATGAACTGTTGAATATCCCCAGGCTCCTTCTCAAATTCTATTATCCATTCGTGTGAACCTCTCGATGTTTCACCCATGTAGACCGGACCTGCCGTATATTCGTTTATCACGGCGCCGGTTGCCCTGCATGCCGCCTCAAGGGCCTTATCGGCATTGTCGACAATTACTTCTTCCCCGAAAGCATTGATATAATGTTTTGTCCTTCCGGAAATCCTGAACCTGAAGGGGAATGTCGATGTAAAAACGATTGTATCGCCGATCATGTATCTCCACAGCCCTCCGTTCGTGGAAATCACAAGTGCATAATTCACGCCCCTCTGAACCTCTGAAAGGGGAACCGCCCTGGCAGTTCCGGTTGAGCTTTCATCAGCGGGGATGAATTCATAGAATATGCCATAATCAAGCATCAGCAGCATATCCGGCATGGATGGCACATCCTGAATCCCGAAAAAACCCTCGGAGGCATTGTAGGTTTCCATATAATGCATCTGATCTCCCGGAATGAGCTTTCTGTAGATCTCCCGGTAAGGGGTAAAGCTTATTCCACCGTGGAAAAAGGCCTCGAGGTTTGGCCATACTTCCAGAAGATTCTGTTTCCCGGTATATTCGAGCACATATTTTATAAGGGTGAGATACCATGACGGAACGCCGGAGAAGCTTGTTACATTCTGTCCGACTGTAGCTTTTGTAATAAGATCAAGCTTTTCCTCAAAATCTTCAATAAGAGCGATCTTCTGACTGGGGGTCCTGACAAGCTCTGCATAAAACGGGGCGTTCCATATCAGCAGGGCAGAAAGATCACCATAAACTGACTTTCTGTTCAGCTGGTTTATCTTATTGCTCCCTCCCAAAGTGAGTGCTTTCCCTGAAAATAACTTTGTGTCAGGGTAATTTACGGCATATATTGTCAGAATGTCCTTTGCTGCCTTGTAATGGCAATCCCAAAGCGATTCCCTGCTCACCGGTATGTACTTGCTCTTTGCGGATGTTGTTCCCGATGATTTTGCAAACCATCTGATCTCTCCCGGCCAGGTGATATCTTTTTCTCCTTTAATAAGCCTGTCAATTGATGGCAGATAATCTTCATAGTTTCTGACAGGCACTCTCGATTGAAAATCTTCAACCGACGAGACTGATGAAAATCCATATTTCTTCCCCCATTCTGTTGAAACTGCAGTCTTGACAATTTCCAAAAGAACTTTCTCCTGGGTTTCTACAGGATTTTTCCTGAAATGCTCAATCTGGCTTAAACGCCTGGCATTCACACGCCGTACGACTGAAGGAAGAATAGGCATAAATACCGCTCCGATTAAAAAATAAAGATAAGGAAAATAATAAAGGTTCTGCCGGAGGTCAGCTGAAAATCTCTTTCATCACCTCAAGTGAATTTATTTTTTTCAGGCCCGGAAGATGGATACCGAAGTATTTTATCAATGTCTCAAGCACTTCATTTCTCATTGATCCTGTAAGGGGAATGTTCTTCATGTTTTCGAAGGATGATGAAAAGAAAGAGTGCAGGATCGCCGATACCTGAACATTTGCATAGGATGAGTGTCCGGGAGGCAGGGTAACAAAAGAGCCGTTAAGGAGGTCGAAGTATTTATTTTCAGGATTGGCCCTTGCAGTGGGCTCGAAACCAAGATAGCTGCTTAGCCCCGACAGAAACGCAATATGAAAATTTGAAAAACCCGGTCCGCATTTGTCGAGGTATATTATTGCATTTTCCATGTAATCGAAAAGCTCATGGTTTGCGGTTTCTTCCCTGAGGACTGAAGCCAGTATCTCGGAAATGAAAACGGCAACGCAGCTTTTTTTTATATCTGAATAGATTCCGGAAGGGGAATACGATACTGAAAACTCCTTCATCAACTGGATTTCCCTCGATTCCCTTTGATAAAAAATCAGATCAAGGATGAACATCGGCTGAAAGAGTACATTATGCTTTCCTGCTTTCCTGCTCCTCATCCCTTTGATCATCAGTGATCGTCTTCCGAAATCGCGTGTATATACCTGTATTATGACACCCGAATCACTGTATTTGATCTTATGAAGGATAATTCCCTTTGTCGACTGAAGCATACAATTCAATGAATCACTCAAATATAAAATTATTATCTTTACCGGTCAATCAACTGCATAATGGTCTCAAAAAGCAATGATGAGCTTGTAAGGCGGGTTGCAAAGCTTGCCAGGCAGAACCAGGAACTTGAAGAACACATAAGGAATCTTGAAAGGCAGAATGAAAAGCTGACAGCCGAAATTGAAAAGCTGAAAGCCCGTCAACCTGAAATCGCCGGAGAAGCCGGAAAATCAGACAAATTCAACATGGCGACTGTCCTTTTCACCAACATACGGGTGATTCCGCATATGATGGAAAGGATAGATTCAGCCCCGGTAATGGATGAACTGGATGAGATATTTTTCGAATTCGGCTCCATAGCTGAGAAGTACAAAATTCAAAGGATAAAAACCATTGGTGATACCTTCATGTGCGCTGGCGGGATACCTCTTAAGAATATTACTAATCCTGTCGAAGTGGTTATGGCTGCGATGGAGATGAGAAATTTCGTTGAGAAATATGAAACAGGGAAACGGGGAAATGAAAGGTTGTGGGAGATGAAAACAGGAATTCACACAGGTCCTGTGACAGCAACTGTTTCGGGGAGGAAAAAGATAAGCTACGACATAAAGGGAGATACAGTCAACAATGCAAACCGGATTGAATCGCTTTCTGAAAACGGCTCAATCCTGATTTCAGTGATGACATACGAGCTTGTAAAGGAATTCTTCGTCAGCGAATATTACGGGAAGCTGCCTGTGAAATACAAGGGTGATCTTCAGATATACAGTGTAAAGGGGCTGAAACCTGAATTATCTTCCGGAATATCGGGCACGGAGCCAAACCGGGCCTTCAGAACCAAATTAGGGCTTATCCGGTTCACTGATATGCAGGAGATGATACTTGACAAGCTTGAGAAAGAATTGCCCGATTTTGTTTTCTACCACAACGTGAAGCACACGGTGGATGTCGTTACCGAGGTTGAGCTTATAGGCTGGGCCGAGGGATGCACTGACGAGGAGATACTTCTTCTGAAGACGGCAGGCCTTTTCCATGATACAGGAATCACTGTTTCTTTTGACAATCATGAATATCACGGTGCGACATACGCAAGAAAGGTGCTTCCTTCTTTTGGATATTCAGACGAACAGATCGAAAGGATATGTTCCCTGATAATGGCAACTAAGCTGCCGCCGCGGCCATCGAACCTCCTGGAGGAAATAATGTGCGACTCCGATCTTGACTACCTGGGAAGGAGCGATTTCATTCCTGTTTCAAATACATTGTTTGAGGAGCTGAAGGCCCAGAACAAAATGAACGACCTTAATGAGTGGAACAAACTGCAGGTCAAGTTCATTTCCGGTCACCAGTATTTCACAAAAACTGCCAGGAGCCTCAGGGAGGTGAACAAGCAGCAGCAGATCGAGCGGATAAAGAGTCTTATAAAGAACTGATCAGTTGCCAACAACAAGAATTTTCGTCACAGCCGATGCAGATCCGTCAGCGCTGGCGCAGAAAATAATATAGACTCCTGTTGATACCCTTTCACCGTTGAAGGTTGTCAGGTCCCATTCAGCCTGCCCCCCCTCCGAGATTGTTTCATTGACAAGGTTTCCGCTTACGTCGGTGATCTTCACGCGTGTTTCCGCTATCAGCCCGGTAATTGTCAGCTTGCCCCTGTAATCTTCCCTTACGGGGTTGGGGAAAGCATATACTTTGGTGTAGTTGTTGCTTCCGGAGGTGGCAAGTTCCCTTACCGATACAATGCCTTTTGATGTCCCCGCCCATACCTCTCCCGTAAGATTATCTACGGCAACTGCAGAGATGGTGTCTGATGGCAATGGACTGTTTCGCTCGTTGTAGTTCTTTATTATCTCCGAACCATCGGCCGAAAGCAGGTAGATTCCTGAACTTAAGGTCCCCAGCCACTTCCTGTTGGCTCCGTCGACAGAAATTGAAGTGATTGTCTCTGTCCCAAGCAAATAATCAGCAAGGCCTGAACCGTCATTTCGGGGGACTTTTATCCTGAACCCTTTGGCATTGTCGTCAAAGACAGACCTGCCGGAAGGATAAATTACCGGGCCCCTGTCTGTTCCTACCCATATGTTTCCGTCCATATCCTCTGCGACAGAAAAGGCATTATTGATAATGTTGCCTTCGTTGTCCCTGATTATAACCTGTTTTGATTTATCGTCGGAGAAGACGTCGGGCGTGTTATTATCATCAGCCACAAATAGTGAACTGCCTGCCGGAAGGATCATCCATTTCTGCCCGGCCCCTGTTGAGATAATGTCTCCTGCAAGGGGTGTGTTTATTGTGAAAGCGTTAACAATCCATGAGCCATCAGGTCTAAGGATGCTGATACCAGCTCTCTGACCGCTCTGGGCTATGCTCAGGTTTCTGTTATTGTCCATGGCAAGTCCGCTTATCCTGATTCCGTCATCAGGACCGGGCCCGGGGACAAGCGGTGAATTTGTTTCATCGAAATGTCTGACGAGTTTGTAGTTACGGTATTCATACAGGCCGTCTCCCCAGGTGGAAACAAAAAAATGATCCGGATCGGCCTTGTCAAAACAAACCCTCATTGCATCATGCCCGGCTTGAGAGCTTATGTTTGTAAAACGGTTGTCAGAGAAGATGGAGATTTCCAGGGGCCGGAACAGACTGTTGTATGATTTGTCGGCCCCTCCGGCGCTGACTGCTATTATTCCGTTCTGTGATACAATGCCCGCAACATTATCAGATGCCGGTCCTGTCAAAGTAAGGTTTGAGAATTCATTCAGGTTTCTGCAGCGGACCAGTCCGTATCCGGTATCGGCAATCCACAAATCATCGCCGCCTGCAATGCATTGTGATGGAGAAGGATCTCCCCATCCATAGGTTGTAATGCTTCTTACCAATGTTCCATTATCCTGGTAAAAGTCAATTGATTTTCCTGACGATACAATGAATCCTCCCGGAGCAGTATCGAATGAATGGTTTATCCTTCCTTCTGCTGATGAGAAAACTTCTGTGCTGCCCCTGATGACATAAATTACATCCCCGGTTGCCCCGGCGACATTACAATACAAACCCGTTCCGGCGAAAATTACAAGAGTGCATTTTGAATACGGGCCGGGAAGTCCGGAAACAGGTGCCCAGTTTCCTGGCCACGACAGGCCCTGGGTCGAGAGGTCAGCGCTCCAAAGGCCCTCTTCCGTTGCTGCAAAGATCGAATTCCCTGATATTGCAATGTCAAATACTTCACCGGATCCCGGGTTCCAGGTGTCGCGGATCTCTTTTCTTATTGGATCAACAACCACTATGCCGAATCCTGTTGCCAGGTAAAAGTATTTTCCGTATGCCCTGATCCTGTTTATTCTCTTCTTTTCCGGAATGTATTTTTTTCTTATATCAGGAATGTTAAATATTGAGTTCTTTGTAACAAGATCAAGGTCGGTATTTTTATAGGCTGCCAGGAGTGTTCCTGTTTCAGCCGACCACGCAATTGAACTTATTCCCGTCCCGGAAAGCCCGTTTACTTTTGACAGCTTCTTCAACTCATTGTATTTTTTGTTGAAAACGAGGATGGCTGAACCTGTTGAAGCATATATCTCATCATTTCCGGCTGCCACCGACAGGGCGGTATTATACCTGAAGTGATCGGACCATGATCCTACAGGGAGCTGACCTTTCAGAATACAGGTGAGGAGCAATGCCGGCAATAGGAATATCAGCCCTCTGGCCATGGGGTGATGTTATTTAACCGTGTTTGATCTTTCAGGAATCTCATTCTGTACAAGAAAAGACCTTAATTTCTCAAATGCCCTGGCTCTGTGCGAGATCCTGTTCTTTGCATTTAGATCCATTTCTGCAAATGTCAGTCCCTGATTTTCAGGAACAAAGACAGGATCATATCCAAATCCCCGGCTCCCTCTTTTCTCATTTATTATAGAACCATTGACTATCCCTTCAAACAGGTGTTCGGTGCCGTTCAAAATCAAAGCAATGACTGTTCTGAACCTTGCATTGCGGTTCGATTTTCCTTCAAGCAGAAGAAGAAGTTTGTCAATATTTGCATCAGAGTTCCTGTCTTCCCCGGCAAACCTTGCCGAATGCACTCCGGGCCGGCCGCCCAGGGCTTCAACTTCCAGACCGGTATCGTCGGCAAAGACATCCATGCCTGTTGCTTCATGTACATATCTTGCCTTTGCCAGTGCATTCCCTTCCAGAGTGGTCTCGTTTTCGGCTATATCCTCATTAATATTCACATCAGTGAGGCTCAAAAGCCTGAAACTGTTACCCAGGATATTGTTGATCTCGTTGATCTTATGCTTGTTGTTTGATGCAAATATCAGGTCCATTTCATTAACGATTGCACAGCGAAATTAATAAAACAGATGAAAGTATGCCAATTTCACAATGGGGCCTGAATTTTGGCGTTAATAAAGTTTATTGATACTTTTGACAACAGTCAGTTATTCATAGAGATTATGCTGTCAGACCGGAAGACTGGTTTATTCTTATTGTTCCCGATTGCGGCAACACTGTTTTCATGCAAGCCTTCCGGAGATGAAGCCTGTGGCAGCGCTGCAATGCCGGTTATATTTCTTGTCGCAGGCGGCATAATATTCTTTTTTGTAATACAGCTTTTTGTTTATAGCTATCTAAATTCGGTATTTGCGAGAAAACAGAAAAATCTTGAGGATCTTCTGAAAAAAAAGGATGAAGAACTCCTGAGGGAGAAAAAGAAAACAGAGGAGATTCTTGCAAATATTCTTCCGAAGGGTTCTGCTGACGAGTTGATGGCAAAGGGCAAGGTATCTAAGACAAAGTATAATTTTGTTACGGTGTTGTTTTCGGATATTCAGGGGTTTACCCAGATTGCTGAGGAAATGAACCCCGAAGTGCTTATCGATGAACTGGATAAGTTCTTTTTCCATTTCGATTCTGTTGTCGAGAAGTACAGGATAGAAAAGATCAAGACAATAGGCGACGCGTATATGTGCGCGGGAGGAATTCCTGAGCGTAACAGGACAAACCCCGTAGAGGTCATCCTTGCGGCACTTGAGATGCAGCAATATATGGAAGGGCTTAAGCAGTCATCTCTTGCCCAGGGGATGAAATACTGGGATATCAGGATAGGGATACATACGGGAACCGTCATTGCAGGTGTGGTGGGGCATAAAAAGATGTCGTACGACATATGGGGAGATACGGTGAACACTGCCAGCCGGATGGAGTCGTCGGGGGAGGCCGGGAAAATAAATATTTCAGGCACGACCTATGAGTTTGCAAAGGATTTCTTTGTCTGCGAGCACAGGGGGAGGATGCCTGTAAAATACAAAGGTGAAATCGATATGTATTTTGTCAGGTCGATAAAACCTGAACTGTGTGACGAAAACGGACAACCTAACGAGAAATTCATTTTCAGGATGCTGATGCTGAAGCTGGAGGATGTGGAGGAAGCTGTCAACAGGATTTTTCTTGAAGAAGCCTCCCCTGACCTTTATTTCCATAATGTTCAGTTTGCAAAGGGAATAAATTCTCAGGTCGATCTTCTTGCCAATGCAGAACAGATTCCCGAAGAGGAATATATAAATCTGAAGCTGGCTTCGATATTCCTTATAACAGGTTATATAAACGATTATAATAATCCTGCGGAAGCAGCGCTTAAACTTATGGAGGAAACACTTCCCCGGTTTGGGTTTGATAAAGAATATATTTCTGCGGCCGGGAAGATTATCCTGAATTCCTTCAGTGATAATTACCAGACGGCAGCCGATATGATACTTCACGATGCCAGGTATGATTATCTTGGGAGGGTCGATTATTTAAAACTTACGGATAAGCTTTTCAGGGAAAGAAATGCTCACGGGCTAAAAACAGATATCCATGAATGGACAGTGATTCAGAAAAAGTTCCTTAAAACACATGATTTTATGACAAAATCCGGACGGCTTCTGCGGAGCGTTTCTATGGAAGAGCAGGCGGCTTCACTTGACTCGTGGCACAAATAATCGGTTTTACATTAAAATTCGCACATATTTTGGTTTTAAAAATGTACTTTTACCACGGATTATTATTTTGACCAAAATGGAACAATTTGACTGGAAAAATCTGCCATTCGGGTATATCAAGACCGATTACAACATTCGTTGTTTTTACAGGAATGGCAAATGGGGAGAACTGGAGGTTTCAACCTCAGAATATATTGATATTCACATAGCCGCAACCGGCTTGCATTACGGACAGGAAGCATTTGAGGGATTAAAGGCCTATATGGGTAAAGACGGCAGGATACGGCTGTTCAGGTGGGAAGAAAATGCAAAGAGGCTTATTAAGTCGGCCGACGGAATCAAAATGGCTGCTTTTCCCCTGGAGAAATTCAGGGAAGCGGTTTTCAGGGTTGTTGAGCTGAACAGGCGGTTTGTGCCTCCTTACGGAACCGGCGCGTCACTTTATGTAAGGCCCCTTTTGTACGGCAGCGGGGCCGAAGTAGGAGTAAAGCCTTCATCAGAGTATACATTCATTGTTTTTGTCACACCCGTGGGGCCTTATTTCAAGGGAGGCGTCAAGCCTGTTGATATGCTTATCTGCAGGGATGTTGACAGGGCGGCGCCGAAAGGAACAGGGATCTACAAGGTCGGAGGCAACTACGCAGCCAGCCTGAGAGCCGCAGTTGCAGCCAAGGAGGCAGGATATGCCAGCACCATTTTCCTTGATGCAAAGGAAAAGAAATATATTGATGAATGCGGGCCCGCAAATTTCTTCGGGATAAAGGACAATACATACATTACTCCAAAATCCGAATCAATACTTGAATCAATAACAAACAAAAGCCTTCTGGAAGTTGCAGGAACTCTTGGCATTAAAGCCGAACGGCGCCAGGTGCCCGTTGAAGAACTTGCAGAATTCAGCGAGGCAGGGGCATGTGGGACCGCAGCAGTCATCAGCCCGATACGTAAAATCGTTGACCCGGATAAAAACATGATTTATGAATTTTGCAGGGATGGCAATCCCGGTCCGGTCACAATGAAACTCTACAACAAGCTTGTGGCCATTCAGTATGGCGATGAGCCCGATGAATTCGGATGGATATCATTTGTTGACTGAAACATATTTTCTTTTTCCTCTGCAGGCAGGGCAAATTGAGTCTTTTCTCCCTGAACGGCAGAGAAAGAAAGCAGAAAATACAGTATACCTTGTGAAGAAAAAAGAGACAGGATTTTCAAAGGCAAAGCTAAGAGGTTCCTACCTTACACTTGTGATAAGTGTCTCGCTTGTGCTTTTCCTTCTTGGAATCCTCGGACTTGTAATTATCAACACAAAAGAACTTACCGACTATTTCAGGGAGAGTCTTTCCTTCTCCGTGATCCTTGATGATAATGCCAGGGAAGCCGATATTAGGATGCTTCAGAAGGATCTGGATGCCAAGCCATACGTCAAATCGACTGAATATATCTCGAAAGAGGAGGCTGCAGTTAAAATGAAGGAAGATCTGGGTGAGGACTTTATCAATTTCCTTGGTGACAATCCGCTGCCCCCCTCAATCGATGTATATCTTTATGCAGGATACACAAATACCGACAGCGTGGCAAAAATCGAAAAGTATATCCTCAGTTACCCTTTTGCCAGGGAGGTATGGTACGAAGATTCCCTGCTCATACTAATAAATGAAAATGTAAGGAAAATAAGCCTTTTCCTTCTGATCCTCAGCTCGTTCCTTTTCCTGATAGCAGTTACCATCATCAACAATACCATCCGTCTGGCAATTTATTCGAAAAGATTCCTGATAAGGACGATGCAGCTTGTTGGTGCGACAAGGTCGTTCATAAGAAAGCCGTTTCTGGTAAGGAGCATCTATCACGGAGTTTTGGCGGCTCTTGTTGCAATGCTTCTTCTGATAGGGCTGCTTTACCTTATTGAAAAGGAATTTCTGATGCTGTTTTCCTTTGAGAGTACAAAACTTCTTGTAATACTCGGAATCCTGATTATTATTGCCGGTATACTGATTAACCTGCTGTCAACATTTTTATCGGTTAACCGTTATCTTGATATTCCTGAAGACAAATTATATAATTGAAACATGGCAACGAAAAACGAAAATAAGGAAAAGCTCAATTTTGCCCTGGGCCGTGAAAATTATAAATTGCTGGCCATAGGCTTCGTAATCATTGTTACAGGATTCCTGCTTATGCTTGGCGGGAAATCGGAAGATCCAAATGTTTTCAGCGAAAAGATATTCAGTTTCAGGCGTATAACACTGGCTCCTATAGTTGTCCTGGCCGGATTTATTTTTGAGATATGGGCAATAATGAAAAGGCCCAAAAATACTGACAAATAATTTTTGGTTTGACTAAATGAATTTTTTTGAAGCAATTGTCCTTGGTATTATTCAGGGGCTGACGGAATTTTTACCTGTCAGCAGCTCAGGGCACCTCGAACTTGGGAAACATCTCTTAGGCATCGATCCTGAGGCTAATTTCTATTTTTCAGTTGCCGTTCACGGTGCCACTGTTCTCAGTACTTTATTTGTGCTGTGGAAGGAGATAGCAGACATTTTCAAATCCTTGTTCAGTTTCAGATTAAATGATGAAACAAGGTTGGCGGTCAGGATCATCATCTCGATGATCCCCGTTGCAATAACAGGATTCTTTATGAACGACATTATAGAGAATTTCTTCTCCGGCAACATGATATTCCTTGGAATCGGATTCATAATCACTTCTTTGTTGCTTTCGCTTACCCTGGTAATTAAACCAAGGGAAAGGAACATGACCATCCTCGATTCTTTTATTATAGGTATGGCACAGGCATTGGCGGTAATCCCCGGGATATCAAGATCAGGATCAACAATAGCTACAGGGATGATGCTGGGAAACAGGAAATCCGAAATTGCTAAATTTTCATTCCTTATGGTTCTTATCCCTGTTATCGGTGCGAATCTTCTCGAATCCGTCTCAGGCAAGTTCCACGGTGAGGGGACTTCGGCGGGAATAATCATTGCAGGATTCCTTTCAGCATTCATAACCGGATATATTGCATGCAAATGGATGATAAACCTTGTAAAGAGAGGCAATCTTAAATGGTTTGCAGTTTACTGTCTTCTCGCGGGCATTTTTTCAATTATACTTGGTATAAATGTCATCTGATAAGATCCCAATGTTTGAAGAGGGGCAGGTTCTGCTTTTTGACAAGCCGGTTTACTGGACTTCCTTTGATCTTGTTAATAAAGTCAGGATCATTATTAAAAGCAATCTGGGGATAAAGAAGATTAAGACAGGGCATGCCGGAACCCTCGATCCTCTGGCGAGCGGACTGATGATAGTCTGCACCGGAAGGGCCACAAAGAGAATTGAGGAGTTCCGTGATCTCGACAAGGAATATATTGCCACAATATGCCTGGGAGCCACCACTCCATCATATGACCTTGAAACAGAAATCAATGGCAGCTACCCCGTTGAACAAATCAATGAAAATCTTGTGAGGTCAGCGCTTAAAGGATTTATTGGAAAACAGATGCAGGTACCTCCTGTTCATTCAGCCAAGTATATAAACGGGAAAAGGGCTTATGAGCTTGCCAGGAAAGGCATAAATGCAGAAATGACACCGGTACCGGTCTTTTTCAGGGATCTCGAACTGTTGTCGTTCAGCATGCCTGAAATTCAGGTCAGGATAGTATGCAGCAAGGGGACATATATAAGATCGTTTGCAAGGGACCTGGGCCTCGCCCTGAGCAGCGGTGCATATCTGTCGTCGCTTCGGAGAACGGCAATTGGCAATAACAGGATTGAAGATGCTTACACGCTTGAAAGTTTTGAAAATTTAGTGAAAGAAATGAAACCTTTTTGAAATTGTTACGTATAAAGGAGTTCATAAAACTTAGAAAACAGTTATTATAATATGAAACTATCGCAATTCAGGTATACATTGCCTCAGGAACTCATTGCACTTTATCCGACGGAGAATCGTGATGAATCGAGATTACTTGTTGTTGACAGGAAAAAGGGAACATTTGAACACAGGATCTTTAAGGAGATCACACAATATTTCAGCGAACACGACGTGCTGGTCTTTAATAATACAAAAGTTTTTCCGGCAAGATTATACGGCAACAAGGAAAAGACCGGAGCCGAAATTGAGGTTTTTCTCCTGAGGGAACTCAACAGGGAACAGCGGTTGTGGGATGTGCTTGTTGATCCGGCAAGAAAGATAAGGATTGGCAATAAGCTTTATTTTGGAGAAGATGATCTCCTTGTTGCCGAGGTTATTGATAATACGACTTCAAGGGGAAGGACCCTGAGGTTCCTGTTTGACGGTACCTATGAAGAGTTTAAGCAAACCTTGTTCAGTCTGGGCGAAACTCCGCTTCCAAAATTCATAAACCGTCCGGTCGAACCCGAAGACAGTGAACGCTATCAGACAATATTTGCAAAACATGAAGGCGCTGTTGCTGCTCCTACTGCAGGGCTTCATTTCAGCCGCGAGCTTCTCAAGAAACTTGAAATAATCGGAGTCGATTTTGCCGAAATAACACTCCATGTCGGACTGGGAAATTTCAGAAGTGTTGACGTGGAGGACCTCACAAAACATAAAGTCGATTCGGAAAGGATAAGGATAACCGAGGAGGCAGCTGAGATCGTGAACAAGGCAAAGGATAATAAAAACAAAGTCTGCGCCGTCGGCACAACAGTTGTCAGGACTCTCGAAAGCTCGGTATCAACGAACGGGTACCTTAAGCCATTTGACGGATGGACGAACAAATTCATTTTCCCTCCGTACGATTTCAAAGTGCCTGATATGCTCATCAGCAATTTCCATCTTCCATATTCAACCCTGCTGATGATGGTAGCTGCATTCGCGGGTTACGAGCTCACTTTCGAAGCCTACCGTACGGCCGTTAAGGAAAAGTACAGGTTTGGCACTTACGGCGATGCAATGCTCGTAATTTAGGGCACTCTGCTCAGGACTCAGGGCGCAGGCGGTATGGACGGGTTTAACAGATTCTGCTGATCAGACGGAAACATAACCTGAAATTCTTAAATTCATACGACAGTATTTGTTTCCCGCACCGGGACTGTGACTTAAAAGTCTTTGTTTTAAATGACCTATCTTTTCCTGACTTGGCGTATTCCTGTCTCTCTGCAGTAGAAATATTTCCGTATCAGTCTGTACGTTGATTGTTAATAAAATCACAATCCGTGTCATCATTTCCCTTTTTCCCCGGATAAAAATTCTCCATTTTTATTGTGAGAAACATTATCTGTTGAAACAAATATTACACAAACA
>ENA-UOYA01001097-UOYA01001097.1-activated-sludge-metagenome-genome-assembly--contig:-NODE-1097-length-30607-cov-5.902560_pt1 | contig 30607 bp, 26 predicted proteins | sample MGYA00238163_ERZ764804 | MGnify/ENA primary metagenome ERZ764804 (study PRJEB28919, sample SAMN05720223) | activated sludge metagenome | isolation source: Anaerobic digester | place: Hong Kong... | reverse complement strand
TATATTGACCGCTACACTATTGAAGAATCCCAGCAGGATGGGGCCACGGTTAAGATACTCTATGAAGGCCGAAAGGTGAACGCCAAAGTAGAAGACGGTCGCACGCTGGACCAGTTCTTTGACGATATGTTTCGCTCCAAGACCGAGGAAGAACGTGAGGCTATTCGCCGAAAATACGCTACTGTGGAGAATATACTTGAATCGCAGCATCTCATCCAAGCCAAGGCGGAGGATATGCTCCTCCATTATGCGGCCAATATCCTGCCCGGTGGATTTAAAGCTCAGGTGGTGGCGGTGAGCCGTAAGGCGGCAATCCGTTATTGTGAGGCCTTTGACAAGGCCAAAGAAAAGCTCTTAAAACGGCTTGAAATCCTCGATTCTGGATTTTTTAATCTTTCCGAAGATGAACAGAAAAAACTCGATGAAGAGACGCGATTTCTCATCATCGCGGCCAAACAGAAAGACGTGATTCAGAAACTCGAATTCGCCGCGGTTATCTCCGGCGATCATAATGATCCACCGAACTATCAGAAGTACACCGATAAGACTGTTCATGAAGCTCTTGTGGGCAAAAACGGGCGTTTCAAAAAATCCCTGCAAGAAGACCCCCTTGCAATTATTGTCGTCAAGAGCATGCTCTTGGTCGGGTTTGACGCGCCTGTAGAGCAGGTGATGTATCTGGACCGTTATATGGAAGGCCACGAGCTCCTTCAGGCCATCGCCCGGGTGAACCGCTGCCGCAACGGCAAGACCCACGGCCTGGTGGTTGATTACTATGGCGTGGGCGACAGACTTACCGAAGCCCTTTCCATGTATGCGCAAACAGACATCAAGGGCGCCCTCATCAGCATAAAAGATGAGCTTCCAAAACTCGAAGACCGCCATCAGCGGGTTCTGGATATCTTTTTAACGCGGGGCATCAATGAACTCACCGATATTGACGCCTGCGTCAATCTGCTCAGGGATGTGGCGATCCGGGCGGATTTTATCAAATGCTTTGGTGAGTTTGCCGAGAGTATGGATGTGATCATGCCGAGGCCAGAGGCTCTCACCTATGTCTATGACTTGAAGCTCCTCGGGTTTATCAATAAAACCGCCGCCAATCGCTATCGCGACTCACAGTTCAACATCGCCGGTGTAGGCGACAAGGTCAAAAAATTGCTCGATGAGTATATTGTGGCGCAGGGCGTTGATCCGAAGATTCCGCCTGTATCCATCTTTGATGAAGACTTTGAGAAAAAGGTGGATTCACTAAAATCCAAGAAGTCCCAGGCATTGGAGATGGAACATGCGGCGCGGTTTCATATTCAGAAACATTTCAACGAAGACCCGGCCCTATACAAGAAGCTGAGCGAAAGACTTAAAGAGATTCTTGATGCCTTCGGAGAAAACTGGGACGCCCTCGCCGAGGCACTAAGGAAATTCATTAAGGAGACAAGGGCGGGACGAGAAGAAGATGAAACAGGCTTGGACCCCAGAACACAGGCGCCTTTCTTGGGTATTCTGATAGACGAATTCGGAACGTATCCGAAGGAAGAAGAAATGAAGAAATTCTGTGAGGCTGTTATCGAAATCGTGGATCATGTAAAACAAGAAATCAGCCTTCAGGATTTTTGGCGCCGTCCACAGGCTCAACACCTTTTAAGGACATGGATCATCAATGAGATAGATGACAGAAACCTTGTTCCTTATGAGAAAATACACCGCATTGCCGATCGCTTTATGGAACTGGCGAAAACCCTGCATGTTCGTTTGGTGAACTTATGATAGATATCTTGAAAATCGATGGAATCCAATATGAAGTAAGGCGGACCGGAAGGGTCACATTGGGCGTCTCGGTCGAAAGGGATGGTTCTGTTATTGTCAGTGCGCCGAAAAATGCAAGCATAGAGGCAATAGAACAATACGTTTCCAGTAAACGACTTTGGATTTATCAAAAAATAGCACATAAGCATAAAACAAATAAAGAAAAGATCAGGCGTGAATTCGTCAATGGACAGGGATTTTTGTATCTGGGGAAAAGCTACCGTTTGAGATTGATAAAAGATTCGGAAGATATGAATCGTGTTCAAAAAAAGATGAAAGAACAGAATATCCTGCGCCTTCAGCATGGCTACTTTGAACTTCAGGCAAGCGAGCAGAACTGCGCACGGGATCACTTTATCCGCTGGTATAAAAGAAAGACGGAAGAACAACTGAAGGCAAGGCTTTCACGATATGTCGATAGGGTAGGCGCTGAAATCGAAGGTTTTCGGGTATTAGATCTTGGTAACCGTTGGGCTTCATACGGGGCCAAAGGGACTTTGAATTTCAACTGGCGCACCGTGATGGCCCCTATCTGGGTATTTGATTATATACTTGTTCACGAACTTGTTCACACGATTAAAAAAAGGCATACAAAGGAGTTTTGGAGCATTGTTGCAAGGGTGATTCCTGATTACCAAGAACACGAGGCCTGGCTCCAGGTGCACGGAGTGGAGATGGATATTTGAAAGAGACGTTGAGACGGTTCAATGAAATCAAGATGGAAAGGGAAAGGGGTTAGCCATATGATCCGATGCAAGTGCCTTTTTTACCGTATTTCGGGATATACCCACAAGGTCTGCAATCTTCCTTGTACCCATATAAGGGTTTTTCTTCCTCAAATTTCTTATTGTTACCCAATCTTCCATGCTAACCACCTCTTTTCCTCCTATCAGTTTTTGATAGGAAATATTTTATTCCAGGTGGACTACTTTTCGTGAAAAAACTGGGTTAGTTTAGCATGATAATTTACAATCCTGTCAGGCTCAATAGTTTTTCATTTCGCTAAAGTTGCTGATGCCATCTTTTCAGCCTCTATGACCCATCCTCCCCCCATTGATTTATATATACCTATGAATGCCTGGAAGAGACCGCTCTGGGTTTGGGCGTATTCGAGCTCTGCATTGAAAAGACTTCTTTCTGCATCGAGCACCTCGATATAGCTTGTATAGCCGTTATCGTAACGAAGCCTTGCAATACGTGCATAATCTTTCAGAGCATCTACCTGTCTTTGCTGCACAGCGAGCTGCTCACGTGTTTTTTTCTGGTCTATCAATGCGTTTTCAACGTCACGAAACGCATTTTGAATAGCCTTTTGATAGCTGAAAAGTGCCTGTTGCTGTATGGCGTCTGCTGCGATATTCTGGCCATAGATTGAACCGCCTGTAAAAATCGGTGCCGAAAAACCTGCTGCCCAGTTCCATGCGCCGGATGGACCGCTGAACAGATTTGCCAGATTAGTGCTTTCCCAGCCGTAGTTACCCGTTAATGAAATAGTTGGAAAATAAAGGGCTCTTGCTACACCAATCTTTGCGTTCGCTGCAATGAGGTTTTGCTCTGCTTGCTTGATGTCGGGTCTGCGCTCTAAAATATCAGATGGTAAACCTGAGGGTATTGCGGGAAAGGTCAACTCATCGATCTTTTTGCCCCGAGCGATAGGACCTGGATTCCTGCCAAGCAACGCATTTAAAACATTTTCCTGCTGGGTTATCTGTTTTTCGATAAGCGGTATACGTGCAAGAGCCTGTTCATATTCGGATTTTACCTGTGATAACTCTAATTCGGATATGATGCCGCCCTCAAAGCGGAGCTTGAAGATATTATATGAATCCTCCCTGATCTTAGCCGTTCTTATTGCGATCTCGAGTTGTTTATCGAGATTGCGGAGGTTGACGTAGTTGCTTGCAACCGTTGTAACAAGAGAAAGAATCACCGCCCTTTTTCCTTCTTCAGTTGCAAGAAGCGAGGCACGTGCGGCCTCTGTTGAACGCCTCAGTCGGCCCCAGATATCTATCTCCCATGTTCCGTGCAAAGCGCCACTGTATAATGTTGCAGGATTGTTGATATTTGTAGGCATTGGGCTCTGTCCGTTTTCAGTACCTCGTTGTTGCCCTCCTTTTCCGCTTGCAGAAATCTGAGGAAAAAGGCCGGAGCGTCCAACCCAATAATAGCCGATATATTCCTCAACCCTTGCAGCGGCAATCTTCAAATCTGTGTTTTGTTTTATGGCAACCTGTATTAGGTTGTTGAGTACCGGGTCGTTAAATTGTTCCCACCAGAGCGTGTTTGCCACATCTTTTGTTTCTTTTTCATCAACACTCCATGCCGTCGGTGTATCGTACAGTGGACGCTTATAGTCGGGTCCAATGGCACAGCCTGACAATAGAAGAATACTGAGAATGATCAGCGATTTCATTGTAAACGCCCCTTGCAATCTTTAATCCTCAATGATTCGCTACCTCTTGCGATTTTGTATTTTAACATGTTTTGAGTGCATAAGCATTTATATTTCATTTTTTCTGTCTCCCCTTAATCTTAAGCTCATAGATATTGTCAGGTCTTTACCGCCATGGTCGTATTGCATATTGTCCAGCACTAAAAAATGCAATGTGTTACTTATCCCTTTTTTCTCAGTTTTTTTCTTTCATTGTATCTTCTTTATCCTTTGTGGTTTCCCCATTGGAGACGGGAGGTTTTTCCTTTGTCTTGCGCTCGGACAGTTTATCGAAAAGATAGAAGAAAAGTGGCACATAGAGCATGGCAAGAGTTGCCTCTCCAATCATACCGCCGATGATGCCTGTGCCTATGGAGTGTCTGGCATTTGCTCCTGCACCTGTTGCTAGCGCAAGGGGCAGCACACCCAGTATAAAGGCAAGAGAAGTCATGATAATTGGCCGTAACCGCTCCTCGCCTGCTTTTATCGTTGCATCCATTATTGAAAGACCCTGTTTACGCAGGTCGACAGCAAAGGTTACCCTTAATACTGCGTTTTTTGCGCCCAGACCTATCAGTACGAGAAGCCCGATCTGAAAGTATACATCGTTTTCAAGACCGCGGAACCAGTTGAACAAGAGTGCCCCAAGAATGCCGAAAGGCACGGCAGTCATGACCGAACCGGGAAGTGTCCAGGATTCGAATTGTGCCGCCAGTATAAGAAAAACAATGATAAGGCCGAATACAAAGGCCGCCGCAGATGTTCCGCCTGATTTTTTTTCCTCGAACGCCATGCCTGACCAGGCAAAGTCATAACCAGGGGGGAGCACCTCCCTTGCCACCTGCTCCATGGCCTTTATGGCGCTACCTGAACTGTAGCCTGGCGATGCACTGCCTGTAACCTGGGCAGCAGGAAAACCATTGAAATGAGGAAGAAAATCTGGACCCGTTGCATATGTGGTTGTTACGAGCGCAGAAAGGGGTACCATCTGGCCGTTGCTCGACCTTGTATAAAGCCTTTTAATATCAGTCGGTTGACGCCTGAAAGGTGCATCTGATTGGAGGACTACATTCCAAACGCGGCTGTATTGGTTAAACTGACTGACCTGTATGGATCCAAACTGGGCCTGTATGGCACTGTATACATCTTCCACCGGTACGCCCAACAGCACCGCCTTTGAACGGTCTACTTCGGCTTTCAACTGTTGAGAAGATGCGCGAAATGTTGTATTTAGATGGGCAAGTTCAGGTCTTTTCTGTGCCTTTGCGATGAACTGTCGGGTGATGTCTTCGAGGCGCTTGGGGTCTCCGGCTTCTTTGTCCTGTATCCAGAATTCGAAACCTCCCGTTGTACCTATGCCCGGAATGCCTGGCGGCTCTATGGGGATAATTACTCCAGTATCGATAGATTGCGCTTTAGTTGCCACATCGTATACAACTGCACTGATACTTTCTTTTTTGGCTCGTTCCTTTGTAGAATAGCGTTCCTTGAAATCTTTGAATGTTACAAAAAAGGTCGCGACATTCTGTTTGAATTGACCGTCGATCAAGCTGAAACCATTGATTATTGTTCGCTCCGCTACCGCAGGGTTCTTTGAAAATATCTCGTCCATCTTTGCGGTGGTCTGAGAAGTTCGCTTAAGGCTTGCTGAGTCGGGCATTACCACATGGGCCATCATATATCCCTGGTCTTCATTGGGTACAAAACTGGTTGGTGTTGAAATGAACAGATGAATAAGCGCCCATAACAGAAAGCCAAGAAAAACAAAGGCGATCGTCATCCTTTTTATCATGAGCACTACTGCGTCACCAAAACCCACGGTAAAACGCTCAAATCCCCTGTTGAACCATGCGAAAAACCTGTTGAAGTATTTGAATATACCTTTTTCTGAAGGGGCTTCATGCTTCAGCATAATAGCGCACATGGCAGGAGTCAGCGTAAGGGCGACAAAACCGGAAAGCGCAACCGAGATTACAATGGTTATGGCAAATTGTTTGTAGAGCTGTCCTGTAGTACCCGGAAGAAAGGCAGCCGGTATAAAAACAGATGCCATTACCAATACAACGGCAATAAGCGATGTTCCTATCTCTCTCATAGCCTTGATAGTCGCTTCTTTTGGAGGAAGACCGAGCTTAACCATATTTCGTTCAACATTTTCTACAACGACGATTGCATCGTCCACCACCATGCCTATCGCAAGAATAATACCAAAAAGGGTAAGGATGTTTATGGAAAAACCTAGTGCCAGCATTCCTGCGAATGTACCTACCAGAGAAACAAAGATTGCGACGATACAGATAATGGTTGAACGAAAACTCTGCAAAAAGAGATAGACAACCAAAATTACAAGCAAAATGGCTTCAAAGAGTGTATGTATAACCTCTTCGATGGATATCCTGACGAAGTCGTTTGTATCAAGAGAAATAGTGTATTCGATACCGTCGGGCATAGTAGATTTAAGGTTTTCCATTACCTTTCTTACTTCCTTCGATACATCTATGCCGTTTGCACCAGCCTGCTGATATATAAGGATTGGGGTTGCCGGCATTCCATTAAGTCTGTTGTCTTCTAAGTATTGTCTTTTTCCTACCTCTGCGCGCGCAACGTCTTTGACTCGGACGATGGCGCTTCCATCAGGGTCCGCCCTTAGAATGATGTTTTCATACTGGGCAGGTTGTGTGAAAGGTGCCTGAGTTACTACAGGGAAAGTCAACTGTGTGTTTGTGTCACTTGGTTCCTGTCCTATCTGTCCTGCTCCAAAAAGTGCATTCTGATTTGCTATTGCCTTCTGTATATCGGATGTGGTAATGCCGAGTGATGCCATTTTGTCTGGATTCATCCAAATTCTCATGGCTTGGTCAGGCATGCCTACTATAGCTGCTTGCCCTGCACCGTTTACCCTCTTGATTGCATCGAGGACATATATGTTTGCGTAGTTGGAAACGTATTCAGGACTATATCGACCATCTCTGTTGAATATAGATACAATCATCATAGGTGTTGCAGATTTCTTGTAGACCGATACCCCATATTGATTTACCGATTGAGGAAGTTGCGGTGTGGCAAGGTTGACACGGTTTTGCACCTGCACTGTTGCCATGTCAGGGTCTGTGTCGAGCGTAAAATACACCGTAATGGTCATCTGACCGGTGTTTGAACTGACAGATGTCATGTAAAGCATGTTATCAATGCCATTGATTTGAGCCTCTATTGGCGCTGCAACGGAATCGGCGACTGTCTTCGAATCGGCCCCGGGATATGTTGCCGATACCTGAACCTGAACAGGGGTAATAGTTGGATATTGGGCTACCGGCAAAGCCTTCATTGACACTAAACCGGCTATTACGATGATGAGTGAAACAACGGTTGCGAATATGGGGTGTTCAATGAAAAATTTGGAGAACATATCCTGCTACCTCGCTTTAGTGCTGCCTTTGGAATCAGCAGGTTTTTTTGATACTTCCTTTTTGGGTGTTGTGTCAGTTGCAGGTGCTGATTCAGCGGCGGGAACATATGGTTTCGTTGCGACGACAACTCCAGGTGAAAGTGTGAGGGTGCCGTCCACAGCGACAAGGTCTTCTTTATGGAGACCCTCTTCAACAAATACATTGTTTCCAATCCAATCACCTATAACTACTGGCCTTGCCTCAACTTTGTTGTCTTTACCTATCACCCAAACAAAATGACCCTTGGCGCCCTGTTGTACTGCTCTCTGAGGTATTGATATGGCGTTAGGTCTCACAATACCCAAAAGCCTTACAGTTACAAACTGGCCAGGTCTGAGCTTATCTTTGGGATTGGGAAAGGTGCTACGAAGAAGAAATGTTCCGGTTTGCTGGTTATACTCGGCATCAGCAAAGGAAATCATACCCTTACTTTGGTATGGAAAGCCATCGGCCAACACGATTTCCACTGTGTAAGCATCGTTTTTAGGGGTGCGAACCAAACCCTTTGACTCGAGACGTTGATATTTCAACATATCGTTTTCTGAAATACTGAAATTGACCCATATAGGATCTGTTTTTGCAACATATGTGAGAAGGCTGTTCTGCTGGCTTACATATGCCCCTTCCTGTACCCTTGCATAGCTTGAAAGTCCTGTTACAGGCGAAGTGATAGTGCAATAGCCGAGATTGAGCTTCGCCTGCTCAACATCTGCTTTTGCCGCTTCCACCGCTGCGGCGGCAGCCTGTTCCTGCCCGGTGGAATCGTCCAGATCTTTTTGGGATAGGGCATTCTGTTTAGCCAGAGGAATTACGCGGGCAAGGTTTGCCTGTGCGGTTTTCAAACGGGCCTGCTGTTGTGCGAGGGATGCCTGGGCTGCATCGAGCTGTGCCTGAAAAGGTTTTGTATCCATTTTAAACATCACATCGCCGGCCTTTACAACAGAACCTTCCGTGTAGACGCGTTTGTCAAGAAAGCCATTTACACGCGCCCTGATTTCCACCTGGTGTGAACTTTTTGTTTGACCCACAAATTCGAAAACCACAGGTGTATCCATTGGTTCTATCTTGACCACAGTAACCTGAGTCGGATGTGTTGTTTTTGGTTTTTCAGATTTTCTACACCCGGTAAAAAAGATTAAAGTTAAGGCTGTAAAGGCCAGAATGACATGGACATAATGAAAAGGCGTTTTATACGGAAAAACTATAGATTTTGAATCGTTCATGAGGTTGCCTCCATATTTAAGAAATTTCAATACATGGATGTAATTTGAACATGTCAAAAAATCAACATTATCATTCAGTCAAAAATATCATTATCCTACAAGAAAGACTATAAAAAATTACACGTGCGAGCATCTAAAAACCTTGTTTTTCAAAAAATAATTTTTTTTGTAACGTTTTGTCAGCAGTGTTTCTAAAGTTTGTGATATTTTTTACCTTTTCCTAACTTTGCAAAGACTTCGACAGCGGATTTGCCTTCAAGAGGGCATTTGTTTTCACAGATCCCGCAACCTATGCACAGATCTTCTACAATATAAGGTTTTTTTAGCATAATTCTTTTTCCTGTGTAATCTAATTCTTCAGATAATTCGAATTTTATGGCCTTGCCAGGCACTGGACAGTGTTCTTCGCACACAATGCAGTTGATCTTTTTTGCATATGGTAGGCAGATATTTTTATCGAATACAGCTATCCCGATAACGCTCTTTTTCTTCTCCTCGAGAGGTTTGTTTGGTATGGCTCCTGTTGGACACACCTGGCCGCAGAGGTTGCAGTTATATTCGCAGTATCCAAGACGAGGAATCAAAACAGGGGTAAATATTCCATATAAACCGGCTTTAAAAATAGTAGGATAGAGGGCATTTCTCAAGCATATTTTTATGCATTCACCACATCTTACGCATTTTTTTAGAAATTCATCCTCGTTGCTTACACCTGGAGGACGGAGTAAATTTTCCTGTTCTTGTGGAGATCGAAATACGAATGCCCTTGAAAGAAAAAATCCCGATAATAGGCTTTCCAGAAAAACCCTTCTTCCTTGAACAAAAGTGACCTTCTTCTCTTTGTGTTCACCTTTGAAGATCGATAAGAATTTCACCCTTTTGAAGTTGCACCTGATCCTGCAGTCCATACAAAGGATGCAATCCTGTTTCTGTAATGTATCTTGATCGAAGTCTGTTGGGCAGATATTTTTGCATTCCCTACAGTCTGCACATAGTTTGTTTGGCAGTCTTCTGAAGATGGAAAGCCTGCCTGCCAGACCGAGTAATGTTCCGAGAGGGCAGAGATTTTTACACCAGTTTCTCTTTTCGTATCTCTCGAGAAAAATGATTGCAGCAAGAAGTGCAAATGAGATAAAGGCAGACGGATAGATTGTATCCCTAAAAGGAAGTATGTAATCCCTTAAAAATGCATATACGAATTCTATGTTGTCCCTTTTGTCCCCTATAGCAGAATATAGTCCTGTCCACCCTGATTTTATAAAATTGCCGATTATCGGATAGAAAAAGAATGTCAATGCCCTTACGAGGATCGCTATTGGATCGAGAATGCCTGATAGGTTTACATTGAATAGCGCCGCAAACAGCAAGGTAAACAAAAGATAGTACTTGAAGGTGGTTTTCAGAAATTTAAGCGGTAGGGTCTTTTTTATTCTGTCTGTAACAATATCTATCAATGTTCCGAGCGGACATATCCAGCCGCAGAAAAACCTGCCGAGTAATAATGAAAACAGGAGCATCAAAAAACCTGGAAAAACAAGCATTGTGAAGGTTTTCGTTGAAAGCAGATAGCTTATTGCGACAAGTGGGTTTGCCCTGAAGAAACTGTTTATAGCAACTGATATTTCATCTTTCCCCCTGTATTCGGTGTTGATAAACAGGACAATAAAGACTGTAAGGAAGATTAATTGCGAGATGCGGGATGATGTGATTTTCATAGGCTTAGTGCGGATTGGGAATGGCTGATTGCGAATAGCAGAAAATAGATGTGTACCCTATGTCCACACTATGCCTTTATGACTTTTATCTTGTTCAGGTTCATTTCCCCAAGGTTTCTTTTGTATGCCGTGACCGTGGTGGCTATGTCCTGGGGTTTGAGGTCGAATAATGTCGTTGCGTATGCATCTGCCGCTACTATATCTGTTGAGGCGATTACCCTGTCCAAAACCTTTACGTCGCTCAGACTTCCCCCCTGAGGTCCGTGATTGAGAAGGATTCTTGTTGCATCGATGATTACAAGGTGACTTTTGACAACCTTATTTATGTCAGAAAGAGATTCTTCAATATTCCTGTGGATATATCCCCTGTTGCCGCCCATGATGCCCATCATGTTCTTCAATGCCAGTGTAAGGCGTGTGAGGCTGTGATGTTTGGCTACAGGCACGTTAATGAGCACATTAGCGGATAGCGCTTCATCGTATAACTCCCATTCTTTTAGCGCGACACCGTTTAATCTGACGTTTTTGTATCGCTCATCCTCCATGAATTTCAGCTCTACACCCTTAATCCCTTTAAGTGCGCTGTTCATGCCGCTGTTCTGGTAGCATCTCCTCGGGTCGTTGCAGGTGTTGTCGAAGACCTTTACCTTTTTTGCACCTGCATTTATACATGCCTCGACTATTGCCCTGACTACAATAGGGTTTGTATTTGCAGCGTATTCGGGTTTTCTGTCCCAGCCTATATTTGGCTTTACAACGACAACATCCCCCTTTTTTACAAACCTCTGAATGCCACCGAGGGCGTTTATTGCATTTATTGTTGTTGCTGCGTGGTCTTTTCCTTCAGATATAGACAGAACAGGCGAGTTCTGCGATAAAACATGTTTTGGCAATCCCGCCATTATCAAAGATGATAGACCAAATTTTATAAAATCCCTTCTGTTCATATTTCATAGTCTAACAATTTTATGATATTTGTCAATAGCGTGGTATAATTAAATAGTTTGTTGTCAGTGGCTGTTGAACAGCCGTGTTTTGTGCTTTATTTTATGCTATAAGCTATTATGTATGCGAGGTGTTTATTATGGACAGAAGGACATTCATAAGATATATGACAATGCTTGGAGTAGGTTCTATAGTTCCCAACTCTTTTTTGAGCGCCAAAGAAATCGAAAGGATTCTGGATAATGAAGATAGGGAAGGTTTTTATATAAGGTTTATCAAACCGATAAAACCGTTAGACCCCTCGAAATGGTTATTGAAGGTCGGTGGATTGTGTGATAACCCGCAAACTTTTACCTTATCGGATATCAAGAGACTGACCAAAGAGACACAGGTTTCGAGGATGAAATGTGTGGAATCATGGTCAAGCAAGGCAAAATGGGGAGGATTCAGACCAAAAACATTATTTGATGTGGTGAAACCCAAAGAACAGGCAAAATACCTCTATTTTTACTCGGCAGATGACTATTATGAGTATATATCCCTTGAAGACCTCTTAAAACCAAGGGTGATATTTGCATATGAGATGAACGACAATCCATTGCCTGATGTGCATGGTGGGCCTCTGCGTATTCTTGTTCCTTCTAAATATGGTTACAAAAGTGTCAAAACCATCCTTAGGCTCGATTTTGTCGAAAAGGAAGGCACCGGCTACTGGTCGAATTACGGATATTCCAAAGAAGCAACAATCCAGAAAGGCACTGACCATGCGCTTGATTTGAATACATATAAGATATTGACAAAGGAAGGGGAGCCCGATTATTAAGGGTAGGTTTCGGGTGTTGAGTATTTAATTCAAGTGTTTTTTTGCGTAGTTCAATGCATCTTCTTTTTCATTTATTTCCCCTGCAATCTGTTTTTCCCTGATGTCTTTTAGAATCTTGCCGATTTTAGGACCCTCTTTATAGCCCATTTCGATAAGTTCATAACCCGTTACAAGTCTGGGTAGCGGTTCTTTTTTCCATTCTGCGTATGCAATAAGTAGTTCGTTGCATTTTTCGTGAACACGCCTTGTGGAAGGGTTATCCTGTCCGCCGGAACTGCCGTACATATCGCATAGACTCAACAGAACAAGCGAAGGGGTAAGCTCCTCCATTTTATAAACAATCCTCCGTATTGCCCTTTCGGTTGATTCGTTGTTGCTGATAAGGAATATCCTCATATGATTATCGATGAGTTTGTTTATACTTCTAATTTCATTTGAACTGAATCTTAGCCTTTCCATAATGCCTGAGGCGATTTCGTGAGAATAACGTTCATGATAGAAGAAATGAACGACCTCCTTGTCCTCATCGTATGAAAATGTATGAGATTTGCCGAGGTCGTGGAATAGTAATGCATAGCCAACGTCTCTCAGGCTTTTTTCATCAAGCCGATAGATGCTATTGTATTTGTTCAGATAAATGAACCCCGATATTGTATGGCCTAATGTTTCAAGAACAAATCTTTTTTCTATATCCAGTTTTTTCAAAGAAAGAAGTTCGGGGAATATCTCGAAAAGCAGCGATGTCTCTTCCATCATTTTAATACCGTCATACGGGTTTGGAGATACAATTATTCTGTCCATCTCGTACTTAATCCTCTCCGGTGCTGCTTTTACTATGAGGTGTTTTAATTCTTTGATTGAATCGATTAGTTTACTGTGAATTTTGAAATCTTTGAGATTGGAGAAATGGCGGATCGCCTTCAACATCCTTAAAGGGTCGTCTGTTAAAGATGTTTTTGAAGGATATACAATCAATCTGTTTTTTATATCGTCAAGGCCATTAAGCGGGTCTATGAAGACATTGTTTCTTAGGTCAAACGCTATTGCGTTTATAGTGAAATCTCTTCTGAATAGGTCGTTTTCAATAGTATCATCAAGGAAGGTAATATCTATAGATATGTCCTTTTTTGTCAGCCGATAAGTTTGAAATGGCTTCTTGCCGAGGACGAAAACACCTTTACCAAAGAGATGCTCTATTCTGATTAAATCATCTTGATCAGATAGCGCAAGGTCATAATCTTTTGGTGCATTATTTAGATATAATTCTCTTATTGCCCCGCCAACAAGGTACACATTACCGTTGAAATGACAATCCAGTAAGTCTTTTATAACCCTCTGACCTTTAATTCTCCTTTTAAGGGTCTCAAGGGTAATATCCAAGCCTATACCTTTTCGACGAAATCTACAAGACCTCTTGAAATTCTTTTTAGAGAATCTGTTATGTCAATGTACAGGTAAGATGCCTTAGGCATACATATACCTGTTATTAGTCTGTTCTGATGAACGACATCATAATCAGCAACAAGCTCTACAAGCTTTTCTTTTGCCTCATGTATGTTGTTTTTCAGTACCGGATTCTGTGTAGAAATATAGTCTTTTGCATCACGAAACTGGTTATAAGCGATATGAAGCAAGGTTTTAATCTCGCTTGTGGCCTTTTCGCTGAAAAGTATTTTTGCCTCAGCCTTAACAAGCATTTTCTTTACCAGGTTGTCTATTGCCAATGCAACAGCCTGGAATGCAAGGATCATATTTACAAACTTCTTCTCTACTGGACCCTTATCCTTTTCGGTAATTATCTTTTCAACAAAAGGAAGCTTTGCATTCAGCGTTTTGTGAAAATTATCCAGGCTTTCTTTTATCAATGCGTGGTTGTTGGCGACAAAGCCTTTGTATACTTTTTCGAGGATAGGCGTTAATGCTTCAAAAGTTTCAAGGAATCCTTTGGTAAGTTCTTTTTCTTCCATTTTCCCTCCACAATGGTTTTTTTATAACTATATTTATTTACTTATAACATATGAACGCAAATATGTCAGCAATGTATTGATGTCTTTTTGACGGTGTTATTTGCAAAACTTGTTTAAAAAAAGGATTTTTTTTGTTAAACTTAAGTATGCAAAATAAAAAATCCAGTGGAAACAAGCGAAAAAGCAAAGGCATATTCCTTGAGATAAAGGATAAGACCAAGTCAAAAGACAAGAAGACGAAAGGTTTTACATTTCTTTATTTCATTATTGCGTTTATCGTTATAGTGGTAGTCAACAGTTATTTTTTTACAAGTGAAGTGAAGCATGTGCCTTACAGTGAATTCAAGGAGCTTATCACAAAAGGCAAAATAAGTGACATTGTCATAGATGTTGAATCAATTCAGGGCAACCTAACGCTTGATAGCGGCAAGAAGACGAAATTTCTCACAAGTAGGGTGGATGACCCTGAACTTGTTAAGGATTTACAGAAGAACAACATAAAATTCTCGGGGCAGTATGAGAATAAATTTATAAAGGCTATCATTTCATGGGTGTTGCCATTTGCTATTATCATTTTGGTATGGAACTTGCTCATGAGGCGGATGGGCGGTGCTCCCTCAAGCGTACTTAATTTCGGAAAAAGCAAGGGCAAGATTTACGGTGAAGACGAGATAAAGATAACGTTTCAGGATGTTGCCGGTGTTGATGAAGCAAAGGAAGAGCTGAAAGAGATTATCGAATATCTTAAAACCCCCGATAAGTTTCTAAAGATCGGCGGCAAGATACCAAAGGGTATTTTGCTGGTTGGACCCCCTGGAAGCGGCAAGACCCTTCTTGCCAAGGCAGTGGCAGGTGAGGCCAAGGTGCCATTTTTCAGTATGAGCGGTTCTGACTTTGTAGAGATGTTTGTAGGTGTGGGCGCCTCAAGGGTTAGAGACCTCTTTGCACAGGCACAGGAAAAGGCCCCGTGTATTATATTTATCGATGAACTCGATGCGCTGGGTAAGGCGAGGGGGATAAACCCACTTTCTTCGCATGATGAAAGAGAACAGACATTAAACCAGCTTCTTGCTGAAATGGATGGTTTTGATACTAAGGCAGGCGTGATTATTATGGGTGCAACGAATAGACCCGAAATTCTCGACCCGGCGCTTTTAAGGCCGGGAAGGTTCGACCGGCATGTGCTTGTTGACAGACCTGATATAAAAGGCAGAGAGGAAATACTGAACGTTCATATAAAAGGGGTGAAGGTTTCTAAGGATGTAGACCTGTCGGTAATAGCTGCGAGAACGCCGGGTTTTGTAGGGGCTGACCTTGCAAATATTGTAAATGAATCGGCACTACTTGCCGCGCGGAAAGGCAAGGACAAGGTTACTATGGAGGAGTTTGAAGAGGCGATAGACAGGGTAATAGGAGGACTTGAAAAGAAAAAACGGGTAATGAACGTAAAAGAAAAAGAAATTGTGGCGTATCATGAAACAGGACATGCGCTTATGGCAGAATTGCTCGAAACGGCTGACCAGGTGCATAAGATATCCATTATCCCAAGGGGTATAGCTGCGCTCGGCTATACGATGCAACTTCCCACAGAAGACAGATACCTAATGACAAAAAAGGAGCTCAACGATAGGCTTGGAGTTCTTCTCGGAGGACGGGTTGCAGAGGAGATTGTGTTTGGTGAGGTATCGACCGGGGCGCACAACGACCTATACAGGGCTACAGATATCGCAAAATCAATGGTTAAACAATATGGTATGAGCGAAAAGCTTGGCTATGTAACATATGAAGGAGAAAGAAAACCCCTTTTTCTTGATGTCAACCCTTCGTTTGGCACAAAAGACTACAGCGAAGAAACGGCTCGTGAGATTGACACTGAGGTGAAAAAGATAATCGACGAAACATATATAAGGGTTAAATCCCTCTTGAGCGAGAAGAGAGACCTTCTTGAAAAGGTCGCCAGAACCCTTCTTGAAAAAGAAACGATAGACGGGGAGGCATTAAGACAGCTTATAAAAGACAATAGCGGTGAAAAGATAGATGACAAATCTTGAGAAGAAACAGATAGACCTTATTAAAGAATCCATTGATGTCTATACAAAATGTATGGATTGCAGGGCTTTGTTCAAGAATAAAAAATTGAATTTTGCCAAGATTGACGATTTTGTGGATGATAAGGGTAAAAGCTATCTTTTTCGATTAAAGGAGATGTGCCACGAACTTTATAGGAACTCTGTAGAAGCCCATTACAAAGAGAAGCTGTATGATATTACGGTTGGTTATATATTTCATGAGGCCATGAAACTCCGGGAAAATCTGTATCAACTTGAATACTACGGGCCTAACCGTTATAAGGTGACCGAAAAGTTAAGCGATTCAGAGTTAAAGGTTGTGCGTGAGATAGAAAATCTCATGAAAAAGACCGAAAAAAGACTTAAGGAGGGGTTTAAAGAGATTAGATTGTTGATGAAGGAGCTTGTTAGTCAACTTAAAGGATTGATTATACTTTATGAAAATAACTATCTGATTCCTCGTTTCGTTCTTGAAAACGAAAAGATGCTTATATCGATATACGGTAGGAAGGGTTTTAAAAATCTTATCAATGAATTGTATCATGACGGCAAGCCCCTTTTGCTCTACAAAGCCGCCAAAAGTTATCTTGAAAGTGAGTACTATGATATTGCAAGAGGGTTGTTTAAAAAGATATCGATAATCGACAGGCAGAATGGATCGGCAGAATTTCTTTATATGTATGCCTCTGCATTTTATTTTTATTTCAGAAATAAGCTCTCAAGGACTTTGGCGTTTTGTGACAAAGCACTCAATATGGATATAAACGATGAATATGCAGGATACAAGATTAAACTGCAGGCATTAATGCATGATGTTTCGAAAGAGATGAAGAAAAAAAGCATATAGGGAGGGATTTATGCCTATATATGAATATCAGTGTGAGAAGTGTGGTAATGAATTTGAAATGTTGGTGTTCAAAGATGATGAACCCATGTGTCCTGAATGCGGTGCGAAGAACCCGCGAAAAAAGATGTCTTCTTTTGGGTTCTCTGTTGGATATAAATTTACATCGTCGAGCAGCAAAGGGTCTTCTTGTGCAACGTGCAGCTCGTCGAATTGTTCGGGCTGTTCATAAAAATGAAAGATGTAAACATGCAAACGTCATGAGGTTTGACGTTTTTGGGTTTTGGGGTTTGGGGATTCAGGCGTAAATGGCTTTATGATTCAAGACGTCTATAAAATGCCTTGAACATAGAATGTTAAACCTATTTTTATGAATCTTGTCAATAAAATCAGAAAAACAATAGAAAATGAACAACTTATCGAAAACGGAGAAAATGTCCTCATAGGTGTTTCCGGAGGTATAGACTCAACCGCATTGCTATATGTGCTTGCTGAAATAGCGAAAGAGGGTCGTTTTAAGTTAGGTGTGGCGCATTTAAATCATCTTTTGAGGGGTGATGAGTCAAACCGGGATCAGGTTTTTGTCGAAAGGCTCGCAGAGAAGTTTTCTGTTCGGTGCCACGTTAAAAAGATAGACGTAAAAGGATATGCAAAGGCGAAAGGTTTATCGCTTCAACACGCTGGCAGAGATATACGTTATGATTTTTTTGAGGCTGTTGCCTGTGAGAACGGATATGACAAGATTGCAATAGCACATAACCTTGATGACCAGATAGAAACCTTCATATTGAGAATGTTGAAAGGAAGCGGTTTGAGGGGGTTGGCCTCCATCCCGATAAAACGGAACAGGATTGTAAGGCCTTTCCTTTATGTTTACAGGTCTGAGATTGAAGATTATGTGAAGACTAATGGGATAGTGTATGTTGAGGATTCATCGAACAACAAGATAACATATGAAAGGAATTATTTGAGAAAAAAGATAATGCCTCTCATGAACACACTAAACCCTGTTTTCAAAGAAAAGATATATTCTTTGCTTCATGATATTACAGCGGTTAATAGTATTTTTGAGAGAAACGCCCTGGAATTTATAGATAAGTTTTCAATGCGGGGAAGGCATGAGATATCTTTTGAGATTGAGAGGTTATGTGAATTAGATGCCGAAACAAGATTCAGGGTGATAGCACATATATTGAACGGAATTAAACCTGGCTTTATAGTTTTAAGGGAACACTACCACCTGATTGATAAGATCTTGAATGGAAAAAGGCCCAATCTGTCTGTCATGTTGCCATACAACATAAGGGTATTAAGGGTTTATGAAAGGCTGATATTTACAGCGGTAAAAACGATGCCTGTCATAAATGGGTTATTCCCGGTTACATTAGGAGAAAACGTTTTGGAACCTTTCGGGCTTGTTCTTGTTATTTTAAGGCATACTTGCACAACTGCGCCGAGCCCGGCAGAAATAAAAACTATGGCGTATGATAGCAATATCGCGTTATTGGATGCAGACAAAATGATGGATATGTATGTCAGAACATTTCGGGAGGGCGACAGATTTATACCACTTGGCATGAATAATAGCGTGAAGCTTAAAGATTTTTTCATATCGAGGAAGGTGCCAAAAAAGCATAGAAGGCACATCCCTTTGCTTGTTTCGGGCAACGATATCATATGGGTGATAGGGCACAGGATTGATGAAAGGTATAAGGTTACAATACAGACGAAAAACATGATAAAGGTTGTTGCAAGACCTTCAAGCATTTATCCATAGCAGGTGATAGGATTTGATAATAAAGATTTCAGATAATCGTCCGTGGGTTGTGTTGATACATGGTTTTGGGGTTACAGAAAAGGTTTGGTTTGCGCCCCTTGAAGAAAAGACCCGTTTTATATCCTTCAAAACACTGCTTAAGGATGAAAAAGACGTTGTTCCTTTTGCTGAAAGATGCAATAAAAATCTATTCAACATAGCGTGTTGGACACAGGATGTTGTAAGCACAATTGACGAGGCGTCTTATGGGTTGAAAGAGATTACGGAATCGATTCAAAGCAAAAATATCTTGTATATAGCGCATTCAAGGGGAGGGCTTGTGGCACGCAGGGCGATCCAAAAATACAATCTTCGTCCAAATGCCCTTATTTGCCTTTCAACGCCCCATAAAGGTAGCAGATTTGCAGATACGGTTATAAAATACAGGAGCTTTATCAGGCTCTGTTTTAGTGCTATCGATGATTTTTTGTTACCCATAGAGGAGCTTAATGCCAAATCCCCTATAATAGAAGAAATAAACGCAAACGAAAACCTTGCCTTAGAAAACCACATACCGCATTTCGACATATGCGGAGACACTACGGCATATTTTAATATCGGTTTTTTCAATGTGATGAAATCGCTAAACAGGTTTTTTGATAAGCGCCTTATAGATGAATGGAGAGAAGGATACGGCGATGGTTTTGTCTCGATTGGTTCTGCAAGGTCTCCCTTGACGCCGATTGAGAATTATTTCAAATTGTCTGTCAACCATGCAAATATTTTGATTGACAGCGGGGTGTGGGCTATTGTAAACAATATCCTCCAAAGGTTTATTAGTAGCACAGAGCGTTGAGCGTAGTGATGGCTCAATGAGGCTGTGTAATTTTAGAAGGGGTGCACTTATGTTATCAAAAAGGGCAAGTTTATTAAAACCGTCACCGACATTAGCGATTAATGCTAAGGAAAAAGAACTTAAGGCAAAGGGTATCGACATTGCGGGATTCGGGGCTGGTGAGCCAGATTTCGACACCCCCGATCACATCAAACAGGCGGCTATAAAGGCAATCAACGATAATTTTACGCGTTACACACCTGCTGCTGGTATCGATCCCTTGAAGGATGCCGTAATAGATAAATTTAAAAGGGATAACGATCTTACTTACAGACGTGACGAGGTGATCATTTCGTGCGGTGGCAAACATAGCCTTTATAATCTTTTTCAGGCGATTTTTCAAGAAGGGGATGAGGTTATAATCCCGGCGCCTTATTGGGTCTCCTATCCGCCGATGGTGGAGCTTACAGGAGCAAAACCTGTAATTGTTGAGACCCACGAGGAAGAGGACTATCAGATTACAGCCGGTTTGTTGAAAAAATATATAAATAAAAACACCAAAGGGATAATACTCAACTATCCCTCAAACCCAGTTGGCTCGATATACTACCGTGAGAATCTTGAACAGATCGGGAAACTGGCTGTTGAAAACAATTTTTACATCATCTCTGATGAGATTTATGAAAAACTTACCTATGACGACTATACCCATGTAAGCATTGCATCGCTCGACCCTTCGTTTAAGGCAAGAACGATCATCTGTCACGGTGTTGCAAAAACATATGCAATGACAGGATGGAGGATCGGCTTTGCAGCTGGCGACGCTGCCATTATTAAAGCTATGGGTAATCTTCAGAGCCAGAGTACGTCAAATCCGACGTCCATATCACAGATGGCGGCCATAGCGGCGTTAAACGGGCCCCAGGACAGCATAGCTGTTATGCTCGAAGCCTTTAAGAAGAGAAGAGACTACCTTATTGGAGAGTTGATAGGTATACCGGGGATAACCTGTTACAATCCTAAAGGGGCTTTTTACGCATTTCCGAATTTCAACAACGTACTTGGAAAAAAATATAAAGGCGGCATAGTGGGCACATCCACAAGACTGACCGAGATCCTGCTTGAAGATTTTCATACAGCGGTTGTTCCAGGTGTTGAGTTTGGAAAGGAAGGATATTTGAGGCTCTCTTTTGCAACATCGATGGAAATAATCGAAAAGGGTGTGGAACGCATTAAGAAGGCTGTTGGGTCATTCGAATAAAACATATTGTTATATTTCTGGTTTTTTTAGTGTTTTAAGGTAGTTGAAATAATCGTTGATAATGTCTCTATGGTCGAAGGCGATTTGCTCCGGCAGGTTGTTTTCGGTGAAAACCTCTGCCCGCTTTGCATCATCCCTGCCTTTAAGCTCTCCTCTGCCTTCGCCGGCGAAAACAACCGATACTGTGTGGAATCGAGGGTCCCTGTTAGGTTTTGAGTATGCGTGGAATTGTTCGATCAACGTCACATCGAGTGAAGTTTCTTCCTTTGCTTCTCGTATAGCGGCGTTTTCCAAAGACTCGCCAATATCTACAAAACCGCCGGGCAATGCCCATCCATACGGAGGGTTTTTTCTTTCGACAAGCACGATACCACCTTTGTAGTGAATGATAATGTCGATTGTAAGTAGCGGTGTCTTAATATTCATTGTCAAAGTCTCAAACCTCAAGGTTTAAAGTTTTTTTGCAACAGGTAACGTTGCATAGAACCTTCAACAGCTTTACATCATAATAGCATCTATGATATTAATTTTGCAATATGGAGTTTGAGATAATAATCGACAGTCATTCACACTGGGGTCCTTCTATAACGCTTGGAACGGACGTTACGACAAAGGAACTTCTTAGGCAAATGGAATATGCAGGGATTGATTATGTTGCCATAATTCCTTTTCCTTCAACTGCCATTGATAGTAACGACATTAATGTAAAAATCCTCGATGAATCGAAAAGGATAAACGGGTTTATACCTTACCATTATATCAGGGAAGACTATGAAAGAGATGGGTTCAACCCTATCCCCGAGGCTTATTGTGGAGGCAAGTGGCACTGGATGAGGGGTTGGCAGGACTCTGCATCTAATTACAATGTGCTAAACGATAAACAGTTGCCAGGGTTAATAGAAAAGATAAGACTCTCAGGAAAGCCTGTAATATTTGAAGAAGAATTGCGATTCACAGAAATGTTCGTGGATATGGCAAAAGATATGAAGATTATCATACCGCATCTCGGTCTGCTTGGCGGCAACCCATACGATTTTTTAAGGGTGTTTAAGGGCAAGGACAATATCTTTTTCGACACTGCCCTTGGTTCACAGGACACAATACTCGATTTTGTCAGGGTGTTAGGGCCTCATAGGGTACTTTTTGGTTCCGATGTGCCTTTCGGTACCATGAAAAGCGAATTATCTAAGGTTCTGTCATTGTCATTATCGAAAGCAGATAAAGCGCTTTTGTTGTCGGAAAATTTTATTCGACTCACAGGGTTTAAGCCATGAGCATCAAGACAAAAACAATGGTTTCCAAAAAACGATATTTCATTAGGAAGTCGTTTTTACTGTACCTTGTTTGTTTTCTCTATTTATGTATTGCAGGTTGCGCCACCAATCCGGTGACAGGTCAGAGCCAGTTCATGCTTGTTTCTGAGGAACAGGAAGTTCAGATGGGCAAGGAATTGTATCCAAATGCCATGTGGGGCGCCGAGGGCGGAGGCGGTGAATTCAAAGATGAAAAAGCAAAATCATATCTGAAAAATGTTGTGTTGAATTTACACAAGGTGTCCCACAGGTCGAACCTGCCTGTGGATTTTGCAATTCAGAACAGTTCGGTTCCCAATGCATGGGCGATACCCGGGTATGTTGTTATAACAAGGGGATTACTTGCAGGTCTCGACAATGAAGCGGAATTTGCGTTTGTAATGGGGCATGAGATGGGGCATGTATCTGCGCGTCATTCTGCGAGTCAGATGTCAATGAGTATACTCCATCAGGCATTGCTTTTAGGGGCAGGTATTGCCCTTGCGGGAAGCGATTACTCCGATGCAGCGCTGACACTTGGCGCACTGGGTAGCAGCTTACTATTGCTTAAATATAGCAGGAATGACGAGCTTGAGGCAGATGCCCTCGGTGTTCAATACATGACAAAACTCGGATACAACCCAAACAATGCCATCAGTGCGCACAGGAATCTTGAAAAAATATCTAACGAGTATATGAAATCTCTTGGTAAAAGTTCAAAAGAAAGCGGATTTTTTGAAGAGCTGCTTTCAACGCACCCGAGGACATCTATAAGGATTGATGAAATCCAGCATATCATAAACCGTACTCCTAAATATGCAATAATGGGCGACGGCACCAATAAACAGCAGTTTCAAAGTGTAATTTACAACTTGAAAAAGGTTAACAATATATACACCGCACATTATGACAAGGCAGTGAGGGCTTTGAATAACAACAATATCGATGAGGCTGCTGTAGAGATATCAAAGGCCATGAGCAAGGATCAGACACAGGCACCCTTTTACGGTTTAAGCGGTTTTATAATGCTTAAAAAGAAGGATTCTGTGAATGCAGAAAAATATTTTAATTATGCCCTGAGACTCGACAATAATTATCAGCCTGCCTTAAGGGGAATGGGGTCAATTAATTATATGAAAGGAAATTTTGCCGAGGCTAAACGTTATTTAAACAGAAGTATTGCGCTTTTCCCCGGGGATATGTCTTCCCGTTATTTTCTTGGTATGAGCTATTATAAAACCAATGATTTCAAATCGGCGATAACACACCTTAAACCCTTTGCCGATGCCCAGCAAAAGCACCCTAATGTGCATGGTGTTCTTGGGATGTGTTATGAAAATGTAAATGACCTGAATTCTGCTTACAATGAGTATGCAATGCAGGTGAAGGTTGCCCCAAACAACGATATGGGAAGGCTCGCCGCAAGTCGACTAACTTCACTCGGAATAAAGAAGAACAAGTAGCAGCATACAGGATTGTTTAGAGTATCAGTCTTTGTGGGTCCACCTCCTCCCTCAAAACCCTTAATTCCTCTTCAGAGGGTGGTATGGATTCAACCGCCCTTGAAACATCAATCTCGAACCCTGTGTTTTCAATGACCTTTTCCACAGTTATTCCTGGGTAGTATTCGGAAAGGTACATCTCTTTCGTTTCTTCATCGAATTTCATCACACACAGGTTTGTTACTACAGCCAATGCCCCTCCTCTTTGAAGGCCTATCTCTTTTCTTGAATTCCCACCTTTGTACCATCCTACGCTGGTGAGATAATCGAGCTTTTCAACGAACCTTCTTTTTTCATGCTGCATGAATGTAATAACGCCGGATGCAAAAGACGCAACATCACAAGCGCCGCCGCTGCCAGAGAACCTTGTCCTCGGTCTATAATAGTCGCCGATAACCGTGGTGTTAAGGTTGCCGTATTTGTCGATCTGTGCGGCCCCGAGAAACGCAATTGTATGGAGCTTTCTATGTCCGACAATTGAAAAGGCTTCTATGAGGCCTGAATTTAAACATGTACCGCTCATCACCCTTAAATCTGAAACCGCCATAGGTATTTCATCGAGCGCAGGATCGATCCCACCTGTTTCGAAAAAGACAACCGCCTTTGGTGCGTATATTCTCTTGGCAGCAGTAGCTGCAAGCATCGATACACCTGTTCCGGCAAATACGATATCACCGTCCTTAATGAACCTGCCCGCGCTTATTGACATCATTTCATTATCTGTATATCTGGTTGCCATTTTTATCTGCCTCCTTTATTAGCTCATAGCCGGTGGAACGGCGTCAAGTTCTGTGTTATGTGCATCGTCTTTTACTTTATGATTCTGTTACTTAAAACTAATAACTCAAAACTTAAAACTGTCTTTATTACTTCCTATCAAGGCCCTGGGCGTATCCGACGACGGGATTGGCCTTAATCTTAAAGAGCATTTCCCTGCCGACTTTATCGAGATATCCATCATGGTTTGATACGCCATATACCCACTCTTCGAGGTATTGTTTAAACAGCTCGTCGTCTCCGGCAACCTTTTTATAAAGATTCAGGTGTTTCGGGTCATAATCATATTGTAAAAAGCAACCAGTGGGGTGGGCACCGTAGGGAACTTTCACTATGGCATCGACGAAAAACGGTGGAAGTGTATTTTGGTCAGGGTCAAGTCTTATGAACGAGCGTGGGACGATCTCTTCGCAGGTGACTATAACAACGTCCGCAGATTTTGCCTGTTCGATGTCTGCGAACGTGAGGCCCTTAATGCGGACAGTGCCGTCTTCTCCGACATACTGGGCATGGATGATCGAGACATCAGGCGTGAGTGCGGGCAAAAGCACGACCTTGTCTTCCTCTTCGTTAAATGGATTCTGCATGATTGCAAATTTTTTATTTGCAACTTTTCTCTGTGTTCTTATTTCTTTTGAAAAACCCTCAAAATTAAGGAGATCAGACCCAAGCCCCGACTTCGTGGAAATAAATGGTATGCCAAGCGCTCCGGCAAGGAAACGTAAACTCATCTGATAATTGGAATAATCCTCAAATTCAATTTCTCCCTGCTGGATTGCCTTCTTGAATCTGATGCATGTCGGTGCATACCTGCCGTTACCTCCATATGCTATTTCAATGCGTTTAACACAACCGGCGCCTATCAGAACATCGAGCGCTTGTCCATGCGAATGGCAAACAAGGTGTATGTCCTTTATTTTTTGTCTTATAATCTCATATGCAATCGCCATAGGGTTTCTTACAATTGTAAAACCGCCTATTGCAAGTTGACAGCCGTCTTTGATAAAACGTCTTACCGCCTCATCTAAATCCATAACTTTGTCAGCTATTTCAGGATACATACTCATTATCAACGCTCCTCTTGTGGATTGTTTTTTGACAGGAACTATTTTATATATCTATTTTACAATATTGATTGTCAAGTATTTTTTATGATTTACACTTGAGTGTCAAGATATCAGTGAAATAATGGAAACCAAAAAAACGTTGACAATTACATAGTCAATACCATAATATGGTTACTAAATAACAACAAATTATCTGAAATACTTATGAAAAGCACGTATTTGAGATAATCAGTGTTTAAAAAAATATTTAAGGGGGTAGATTAATGGGTATAAATACTTTTTTAGAGGATGACAAGAAACTGAATCGGCGTGATTTTCTTAAACTGACAGGCATTGCGGGCGCAACAATGGTATTGAGCAACCCAATTGGTGTTTTTGCTCAGACTAAGAAGAGGATCTCGATTGCAACCGGTGGGATGGGTGGTGTCTACTTTGTTATTGGTGGTGGCATCGCAAGTATATTAACCAAATATGCAGGAGTCGAAGCTGCCGCTGAAGTTACTGCCGCCTCCGTAGATAACTGCAAGCTCATTGCAGCAAAAAAATCCGATATAGGTTTGATAATGGGTGATACCGGATATGATGCATTTAAAGGCCTGGGCAACTTTAAAGGTAAACCTCTTCCATTAAAAACACTTACTGTACTTTATCCGAACCTGATGCATGTGGTAACACTCGATGGAAAGGGTATAAAGAAAGTGGCTGATTTGAAAGGAAAAAGGGTTTCAACAGGTGCACCTGGAAGCGGAACAGAGGTAAAGGCTTTAAGGGTGCTTGAAGCCGGCGGTATTAACCATGCAAAAGATATAAAAAAAGACAGGCTTGGTGCAGGTGAGTCGGCTGGCGCACTAAAGGATGGGAAGATTGATGCATATTTCTGGGATGGTGGCGTACCTACATCCTCTGTTCTTGACCTTGCCGCATCACCTGGCGTTAATATGATGCTTATTTCACACGATGACTTGATTCCAGCGATGACCGAGAAATATGGCCCTGTCTATTATAAATCCGTAATACCAAAAGATGTATATACTGGAATTAAATATGATACACAGGTTGCTGCGGTCGGCAATTTGTTGATGTGTCACAAGGATATGGATGACAAGCTTGCTTATGATATTGTTAAGACCATATTTGAGCATCTTAAAGAACTGGCAGCCATTCATAAGGAGGCGCTTAATATTAATCTCAAGGATGGGGGGAGCAATAAGGCTGTTCCATATCATGCAGGTGCTGCAAAATACTTTAAAGAAAAAGGCATAAGTGTTTTGGTTTGAAAATGTCATTACTGCACAGGAGGGTAATAACCCTCCTGTGCCTTTTACTGCTCTGCATTATCGTTGTAATTTTATTTTTTATACTAAAGATTCAGGTATTGGTTATCGGTGATGCTGGATATTTTTTTAGAGTTACAAACGGTAACATAATTACACTTTCGTATACCCATTCTATGTATAATGTTCCTGTGATAGAGCGGTTAAAAGTGGAAAATGGTACGCTTGAGCTTTTTCATGTAGAGACAAGCGATGCGGCACTTGAATATTTTGGTATCGAAGGGAAAAAGGCAAAAAATGTTAAAATCTCTATAAAAGAATTTACGATACCGGCTGTAAGTGTTGGACATCATGTGCTTTCTGTAAAAGGATACGACATTATTCTGGGTGATGTGAAGACCAAAGACCAAAAAATTCGTGTAAGCATTAACAAACAATCTTTCGCATCTTATTTCATAAATTCAATCTGGAGGCAACAATGGCAGATAAAGAAATAGAACCGTTGGATAATATCGCAGAGAATCTTACCGAAGAACAGAAGAAGAAACTTGAAGAGATTATAGAAGAAGAGGAAGGGGTTACAAGGAAGGTAACCGGTTTCTGGAATATTATTATTACTGTGCTCGCAGTTGGGATGTCTCTTTTTGCATTATATACATCGATTTTCCCTGTAACAACTCAGATCGTAAGGGGCGTGCATGTTGCTTTACTTCTTGCCCTTTCTTTTTTGTTTTACCCGATAACAAAAAAATATAAAGGAAAGATTAACTACATTGATGTTGGATTGTCCATTTTAGGATTAGCTTGTATTTTATACATGCTTATTGATTTTGAAGATTTTATTTACAGGGCAGTGACCCCCGAGATGTGGGATATGATATTTGGGATTGCTTTTCTTGTGCTCATATTGGAGGCTACTCGTAGAAGTTCTGGATGGATAATGCCGCTGACATGTATCGTATTCATTGTTTATGCTTACATAGGCCCTTTGTTGCCTGCACCATGGACCCATCGAGGCTATGACCTGGAACGTATTGTGGGACATATGTATATGACCCTGGAGGGTGTTTTTGGTGTACCAATAGATGTATCTTCAACGATAATTATTATGTTTTGTATCTTCGGGGCGTTTTTAACGGTATCAGGGGCTGGCAAATTCTATGTTGATTTTGCGTTTACAGCAATGGGTAGCAAGCCTACAGCCGCAGGTCGATCGGTTATTGCAACCTCTTATCTTCTTGCAATGGCATCCGGCTCTGGTGTTGCAAATACTGTTGCGATAGGCTCAGTTGCATATCCAATGCTTGAAAAATCAGGTTATGACAAGGATAGTGCAGGCGGTTTTCTTGCTGCCGGTGGCATGGGTGCCATTACAACACCACCTGTCATGGGGGCAGCGGCATTTCTGATTGCAGAGTTTCTAAGAATCAGCTATGTTGATGTTATATTGCTCGCTATTATACCTGCCGCCCTTTTTTACTGGGGTCTTCTCGTTATGGTAGAATTCGATGCAAAGAAATTCGGATTAAAGGCAGTTAAAATAGAGAAAAAGTATACATTGATGCAACTTACGAAGATGTATGGTTTTCATTTTCTGCCACTGATTGCGATTGTCGGTTTTCTGGTAAAGGGATTTACACCTCAGGTATCTGTCTTTGCCGCAATATTGACATGTTTTTTTGCATCGTTTATCAGAAAGGACACGAGGTTTACGGTTTCCAAGACAATTGAGGCATTAAAACAGGGTTCTTTAACTGTATTGAACGTTGCTGCAATATGTGCGTCAGCTGGCATAATTGTTGGGACAGTAAGCCTGACGGGACTTGGCCTTAAGCTGTCATCGATTATTATCAGTTATGCCGGTGGAAACTTGATAATGACCACAATATTTACAGGCATTCTTCTGTGGGTAATAGGTCTTGCTGTTCCTATTACCGCTACATATATTATTGCCGCTGTTATTGCGGCTCCTGCGCTTACACAGCTTGGTGTGCCTGAATATGCCGCACATATGTTCATTTTTTATTATGCTTTACTGTCAGAGGTATCACCACCCACAGCCCTTTCACCTTTTGCCGCTGCAGCGATAACAGGTGGAAACCCTTATAAAACTACTATGATGGCTTGGAAATATACCATTACTGCCTTCCTTATGCCTTTTATTTTTACAGTGCTTCCTTCTGGGAGGGCGTTGTTGTTACATTGGGAGGGTATTGGTGTAGCGTCGGGTGTTTGGACAATCTTTGCAGCATTTCTTGGTATTGGAATGCTTGCATCAGGCTGTTCTGGCTGGTTGTTGAAGAGGTCTACTGTTTTTGAAAGGGTAATTACAATAATCGGTGCATTGGCACTTGTTTATCCTTCACGTTTGGGAGATGTCCTTGGTTTTGCTTGTCTTTTATTTGTGATTATTGTGCAAAAACTGAGAAAGGGTGGTACCGGACAAGCACAGGCAGTAGCATAAACTCAAGAAGTCAGGAAATTGAATAAAAAAAAGAGCCGATGGATAACACACCCAACGGCTCTTTAAATTTATGCTTACTTATATCAAGCAGCCTTTTCCATGGCCAAAATAGCGGCACCGAGAGCGCCTACGATCTGTGGCTCAACATGAATTTTGATCTGGGTTCCAAGTGCCTTTTCGAGTGCCTTTACAACACCGATATTTTTTGCAACACCACCTGTCATAATGACTTCATTCTGCGAGCCGCCGAGCCTACTTATAAGCCCCATTGTCCTGTCAGAAATGGCTTTGTGTATGCCATAAAGTATATCTTCCAACTCTTCGCCTTCACTAACCAGTGAAATTACCTCTGACTCGGCAAAGACCGTACAGATGCTGCTAATTGTGACGTCTTTTTTATGTTTTAGAGATATCTCACCGATCTTGTCGAGCTCGACGTTCAAAGCCTTTGCCATAACCTCGATAAATCTTCCGGTTCCTGCAGCGCATTTATCGTTCATCTCAAACTCAACAACACGACCCTTTTCATCGACTCTAATTGCCTTTGTATCCTGTCCGCCGATGTCGATGATTGTTCTTGCGCCGGGAAACAGATAATTTACACCTTTAGCAATGCAGGTGATCTCTGTGACCGCCTGCTGCGCAAAGGATGCCCTTTTTCTTCCACAACCAGTGGCGATGACGAATGAAACATCAGAAGTTGTTTTTCCGGGATAGGCAAGCACCTTTTCAAGGGCCATCTCGGCTGTTTTCTTTGAATCGGCACCGGTTTGCATTATTGTATACCCGATTATCCCCTTGTCTTTATCAAGAAGGAGAGCCTCAGTTGTAATAGAACCTATATCAATTCCGGCAACTATCATTTGGTTTCACCCCTTTATTCGATTATGGCAAGAACAGTGTCAGCATCGACTTCCTGGCCTGCGGCAACCTTGATTTCCTTCACAACACCTGAGGATGGAGAAACAATCGGCATTTCCATTTTCATAGCTTCGAGAGTTGCAATCTGGTCATCTTCCTCGACTTTGTCCCCGACTTTTACAAGAACGTTTATTATTTTCCCTACCATAGGGACTGTTACTTCTGTGGCCATAGGTATACCTCCTTAAA
>ENA-UOYA01001091-UOYA01001091.1-activated-sludge-metagenome-genome-assembly--contig:-NODE-1091-length-30770-cov-29.381638_pt1 | contig 30770 bp, 33 predicted proteins | sample MGYA00238163_ERZ764804 | MGnify/ENA primary metagenome ERZ764804 (study PRJEB28919, sample SAMN05720223) | activated sludge metagenome | isolation source: Anaerobic digester | place: Hong Kong... | reverse complement strand
GTCACGCCGGAGGTCGCGAGTTCGAGCCTCGTCGGCCCCGCCATTTCAATCTAAATATTGGCTGGAAATTATTTTTTTAAAGTTTCTTAAAAGGCGGGGCAACTGCCACCGGGTCTTTCTTTCCTCTCGTTTGTATGTTATAAATAATTCTAATTAATTCAGGAGGGACCGATGTCCGATAAAACCAGAATTCTCGTTATAGATGATGACCCAGCTATCTGTGTCTCGGTCAAAGCCATCCTTGAAGCCAGCGGTTATGAAACCTTCACGGCTTTGAGCGGCCAGGCTGGATTGGAACTTTTCCGCCAGGTTCAGCCGGATATAGTCTTGTGCGACATGATGATGGAAGATATCGATGCCGGGGCCAAAGTGGCTGGAGTGATCAAAAAAGAGAAGCCTGACCTTCCAGTTTTTCTGCTCAGCACCATCGGTGATGCCACGGCCAGGACAATCGGCCTTGATGACCTGGGTTTTAATGGTGTTTTCCAGAAGCCGGTCAATTTTGATTTACTTCTCAGTGTCCTGGAAAAACACAGAAAAAAGCCCTGAGGAATTTCCGGCTGCGAACCAGGTTTTAAAATGAGTCTCTCCTTAGCAGACCTTTTCCGCCAAAATTCAGACCTGGAGGCTTTTTGTCAGGAAGTCAGAAAACTGGATGGTAGTTTTAACCTGACCACAAGCGAGATGGAAGCCTTAGGGCAGGCTTATTTTGAGCTTTATCCGGAGAAATATGTTCAGAGGGACCTGGCCGAAGTCAGGTTGGGATATCAGCTGGCCAGATGCTGCTTGCTGGAAAAGGCCCTGGCTGGCTTACCCGACAAAATTAAAAATTTTTTCAGGCAGGCTTTTGATCAGCCTGAATCAATTGCCCGGCTGATGGAGGATGTTCACCGGCCAGAGGAAGCCTCTCTTCTGGCTTCTTCTTTTAACCGGCTTCAAGTTTCGCTGGATCAATTGAAATCGGCTATTGATGAATTGCCCAAGGGTATGATCAAGGAGAGGTTCCTGGGCGGGATTTCAACCCTTTTTAATACCAGGTATTTGCTAAACATCTTTATCTCGCGCCTCAGTTCCAAGAGTTTACAAGGTTAGGTTTTTCTGTTATTTTTTAACTTAAGACGCCAGAGAAAAAGGACATAATTCTAAAGACCTGATTGCCGAGGAGAAAAAAGAGTGCCTTACTATCGAGGTATATGTAACTTCTGCGGTACCGGTTGTGGTCACCTTCTCCGGGTGGAAGACAACCGGGTCCGTGGTGTTTATCCTCTATCCGGTCATCCTCTGAGCCGCGGGCGGTTGTGTGTCCGGGGCTGGCATATTCATGAACTTCTTCAGACCGAAGATAGGATTACTCAACCGCTGATAAAAGACCAGGGTCATTTCAATCAGGTTTCTTTCCAGGCAGCCATTGATTTTGTTGCTCAAAAAATCAAAAATATTCCTGGCCGCCAGGTGGCTTTTCTTGGTTCTCCGCGGGCTTCAAATGAAGAGAATTACCTTTTAGAAAAATTTGCCCGGGCGGTTATTAAGACTAATAATCTCAGCCTGTCTTCGGACGCTGGCCAGGAAGAAAGTGCCAGGGTGCTCCTTGAAGGTTGCGGCTGGCCGGCTATGACCGGCTCCCTGTCCGAATTAAGGCAGGCTGACTTTATTTTAGTGGTGGGCGGTGACCTGACCAAACAAAATCCGATTATTGCCAGTGAAATTCATTATGCCCATCGAGCTGGGGCTTTCTTAGCAACTATTTCTCCCCGGAAAACTCAGATGGCCAGGCTCAGCCAGGTTCATTTAAGGCCCAAGCCAGGAACAATTTTTTACCTCCTTCAGGCTTTAGCCAGGATCATAGCCGATGAAGGGAAAATTGATTTTGAATATTTATCAAAATTTACGGCCGACAGCCAGAGTTTCCTCGACGGATTGAAGCTGGTTGAACTTGATCAGGTCGTAAAAATTACCGGGATAGAAAAAAAGCAGATAATCAATCTGGCTGGCCAGCTGGCCGAATCGAATTCGGCTTATGCTTTTTATCCAACCGGAGTCCAGAGCCTGGACAGCCGGACCATGGCTGCTCTCTTCAACCTTTTTCTTTTAGCCGGTAAAATTGGTCGGCGGGGGAGTGGCCTTAGTCCGGTCACCGGGGTTAGCAATCTTCTGGGCAGCTATGATCTTGGTGTTTCACCAGTTTTTCTTCCGGGCTACGCGCGGGCCGAAGATGAGCAGGCCTGGAAAAAACTGGAGAATTTCTGGCAGGTTAAACTCGACCGCTGGCCGGGTAGAAATGTTGATGCCTGCCTGTCTGACCATGAAGCTATCAAGGCCCTGTTTATCGTTGATCATGATGAAGAAATAATCAGGCATGTTAACCGGATTAAACAACTTGATTTAGTAGTCTATTTTGGCGCCTATCATAATTCTTTTGCTTCTCTAGCTGATGTCATTTTCCCCCGGACCAGCTATGCCGAAGGCGATGGAACTTATACTAACTCTGAACGGCGGGTTCAGCTGGTTAAGAAAAGGGTTGAACCGCCGGCCGGGGTTCGCCCTTTATGGGAAACGCTGACCGGTCTGGCCGGAGCCCTGGGGCATAACTGGCAATATCATTCAGCTGAAGATATTATGGGCGAGATAAGCCAGCTGGTCCCTTTTTATTCCGGTCTGACTTATGAAAAACTCACTACCCGGCTTGGCCTGAAATGGCCCTGTGATGACCTTCATCCCGAGGGGACGGATTGTCTCCTGGCGGAAGAAGCCAGCCGCCGTTTTAAGTTTATTCCGGTTGACTGGCCGGATAACGGTGCTGCTTGCCATCAACAGGTCCAGAAGGATTTTCCCTTACAGCTGGTGGTGGGACGCAGCAATTATTTCTGGCACCAGAATTCGGTAATGAAAAGGACCTTCATTCCCAAACGTGAATATAACGCTCTGCTTCTTCTTTATCCCAGAGGTTTTGTCGAAATCTCAGAAGAAGATGCCAGGCGTCTCGGTTTAAGAGAGAAACAGCCAGTCCGGGTGGTGGCTGAATCAGCTGAAGTCAGGCTGGCCGTCAGGATTTCCCGCGACATTCTGCCCGGGATGCTTTACATTCCTTATTTTATTGACGAGATGATTCCTGAATTTCTTCACCGGCAGGTTGTTGATCTCGAAAAGAATGAAGAATTTTTCCTGCCTGTCCGGCTGGAAAAGGTGGAGTAAATTATGTACTGGCTGACCAGCGAACAGTTAGAACTTCTGGTTAAAAAACTGGCTCAAGAATATAAAATTTTTGGCCCCCGCCACGACCGGGTTTCAAACGAAGTGATTTTTGATCTTTTAACTGACCTCTCCGAGCTGGACCTCCAGGCGGCCATTCCCTATAATCCGCCCAAGTTCATTCTTTTCCCCCACCTGGAGGAAATCCTCAGGTACCGTTATGAACCAGAGAGTAAACAGGCTCGAATCGAACAGCTCAATCTCCTGGAGCCTAAAGCTCTGGTCGGTTTGAGATCATGCGACCTGACCGGTTTGCTCTGTCTTGACCGCTTTTTCCTCGGGCAGGAGTTTGTGGATGAATTTTATTTAGCCCACCGGAAAAAATTGTTTATTATTTCCAACACCTGTCTCCGGCCTTTTCCCCAGTGTTTCTGTGTCTGTACGGACAGCGGGCCGGCTGCCAAAGAAGGATTCGACCTCAATTTGACTCTGGCCAGCCGGGGCTATCTGGTTGAAGCTGGCTCTAAGAAGGGCCAGGCCCTGATTGATGAACTTAAGTTGCCAGAAGCAGGACGGGAAGCTTCTGCTCTTCAGAAAAAGATTATAGATGATTCTGTTTCCTCCTTTGACCGCTGGGCTTTAGAAAATAAAGCCTGGATTTCACGGGCCACCAACCGGTTAACCACCGGTTTTATTAAACCTGAAGTCTGGGAATATATTGGTAATCAGTGCTTTGAATGCGGAGCTTGCTCTTTTGTCTGTCCCACCTGTTCCTGTTTCAATATTGAAGAGGCTAACCAGGAGAGCGGCGAGACTAACCGGCTGAGGACCTGGGACTCCTGTTCCTTTGAGGGCTATACCAAAATGGCTGGCGACAATAATCCCAGGAAGCCAGTTGAAGACCGCCGCAACAAGAGATTCTTTTGTAAATTGTCCTATTCCCAATCAAAAAAATATCTGCGCCCGGGGTGCGTGGGCTGTGGCCGCTGTGCCCGGGTTTGTCCCGGAGATATAGGTCTGCCCAATGTCGTAACTTATATCAGGCGGGAAATAACCGGAGAGGCTGGAGAATAAAAATTATGGATAAGAGTCTCGTGCCAATTACCTCAGTTCCGGAAATAGCTACCATCGTTGACATCCGCGATGAGATAGATGAGGTCAAGAGCTTCTATTTCACCTTTGACCGGCCGGAAATTGAGCAGGCCTTTAGAATCCGTTCCGGTCAGTTCATTATGTGTACCGTTTTCAAAGCAGGCGAGTTTGCTGTTTCTTTACCATTTAGCCCGGAGAACGACCGCAAGCACCTGTCAGTCAGAAGAGTTGGTAAAGTCACTGCTGCCCTCCATCAGCTTGAGCCGGGAGATAAAATCGGAGTCAGAGGGCCATTTGGCAATGGTTTCCCCTTTGAAGAAATAAAAGGCAGTAACATTATTTATGTGGCGGGAGGCATTGGACTTATTCCGCTTCGCTCCTCAATTGTCCATGTCCTTCAGCACCGTCAGGATTTTGGCCGGGTCATTCTGGTTTATGGGGCCAAGAGCTCTAAGGAACTGATGTACAAGGAGAGCATAAAAGAATGGCAGTCCACTGAAAATTTTGAAACGCATTTTACCATTGACCGCTCTGAACCAGGCTGGTCAGGAGACGTGGGTTTTGTCAATCAATTGACGGCCAAACTTGAACTGCCGGTAGAAGAAACTGTGGCTTTTGTCTGTGGCCCGCCAGTGATGTTTAACGCTGTTATTAAGGAACTGAAATTAAAAGGAATAAAAGAACAGAATATTTATTCTACCCTGGAAAGGCACATGAAGTGCGGGATTGGCAAGTGCCAGCACTGTGCCATTGGCCGGACTCTGGTCTGTGTGGATGGCCCGGTTTATACCTATAAGCAAATCAGGACCTTAGGAGAGCAGATTTAAAATGGAAGCACTTGAGCTCTGGCAGCGAGTTCTTCAGGGAAAGACCTGTTTAGCCGGTATTGGCAACAAATTGCGCGGCGATGACGGCTTTGGCCCTTATTTCATAGAATTAATGAAAGAAAAATCGTTATTTCCGTCAGCTAACCTGCTAACGGTGGAGGATGTGCCTGAAAATTATGCTTTTCCTCTCTCCGAAAAAGACGTTGACAATGTAGTTTTTGTTGATGCTGTTCTTCTCAAGGCCCCTCCCGGGACAGTCATCTTTGGCCCGCTGGCTGAGTTCGAAGAAATAGGCGAGATTGTCTCCACCCATAAGTTATCATTAAAGCTAACTTCCCAGTTGATAGAAAAAACCGGCAAGAAGGTTTTTCTCCTGGGAGTAGTACCTGAAACTACCAGTTTCGGGCAGGAGCTCTCCCCTGCTATCAAAAAGATCACCGAGGAGCTGGCTACTCTGACCGAGCAGCTGGTTAATAAAAAGTTCTCAGTTAATGGCCCGGAAGCGCCGGCCGGGGTTCAACTTGAAAGGAAAAAAGGCTGATGACTATTCTGTCAGGCTTCAGTTTATTCTGGCTGACCTTGCTCCTGTCGGCTCTGCTGGCTCTGGTTTTCAGAAAGATGACAAATTTTATCCGCCTGGCCGGGACTTTTTTAATTGCTCTTAGCTGTCTTTGGCTGATTTTCCTCTCTTTATCTGTGCTGGGAACAGGGGGCTCGCCACTTGAATTTGAGATAGAAGCCGGAAGCTTTCATCTCCCGTTTTTAATTGATGGCCTGTCGGCTCTTTTTCTTCTGCTTCTGGCTGTTTTAACTCTGGCGGCAACTGTTTTTTCCGTTGATTTTGTTAAGAATTATGGGGCTGAAAAAATCCGGAAGTTTTATCTGGCTCTGCCCTTTTTTATTGGGGGGCTGGCCGGACTGCTGACAGCCGATGACCTTGGGCCTGGCTTTACCCTTGCCTGGCAGTTAATGGCTATTTCTTCTTATATCCTGGTCAGAGAGGGCAGGCCGGCCAGGGCTTCAGCCAGACCGGCTTTAGTTTATCTGGTTTTTATGGAAACCGCCTGGTTACTGATCACTGGCTCGGCTTTTCTGGCCTCTGGCTATCAATTTGGTGATTCTTTAGCCACCATCGGCCTGAAGCTGGCTTCGAGCAGCCCCTCCCGGGCTATCATTTTTTTTAGCCTTCTCTTTCTCGGTTTCGGTATTAAGACCGGGATTTTCCCTTTTGGCCAATTGTGGATTCCAGGTGCCTATTCGACAGCCTGGCCTCAGGTTTCTTCTCTCCTGGCTGGCATCCTGGAAAAGACTGGAGTCTTCGGCCTGGTCCGGGTCTTTTTCTTTGTGGCTAAAGAAGCCAGGTCAGCTTTTAATCCTGATCTCTGGGGAAAAACCCTGGTGGTGGCCGGCACCCTGACTCTTTTTATCGGGACAGTTCAGGCCATCAAACAAAGCGATTATCTCCGGCTTCTGGCTTATAGTTCCATCGGTCAGGTTGGCTATATAATTTTTGCTCTGGGCAGTAGCCTTTTAGCCTGGAGCAGTCCCTGGCCTCTGGCTAAATCCTTAGCCCCGGTGATATTTATTGGGGCCGTTTATCATAGCCTTAATCATGGCATTTTTAAGAGCTTGCTTTTTCTGCTGGGAGGGAATCTCCTCTATGCCACTGGTACTCGCGATCTGAACCGGTTGGGCGGGCTGCTGGCCATTATGCCCGTCAGTGGTTTTCTGGCGGCCGTCGCTTCTTATTCTATCTCCGGGATGCCTGCTTCCAGCGGCTTTGTCAGCAAGTGGTTAATGATTTCGTCCAATTTTCTGGCGGGCCGGGGCAGCCTGCTCTTAACCCTGGCGGGTATCATTGCTCTCTTCACGGCGGCTTTTACCTTAGCCTGCTATGTCAAATTTTTTGGCCTGGCCTTTACTTCGGCTGGAGCCCGCTGGAAAGTCAAAAAAGAAGTCAAAGAGGTCCCCTGGCGCCTGCTGGCTTCTGAAATTTTTCTGACCATCATCTGTCTGACTCAAGCTTTTCTGCCGATGGGTTATGTCAGTCTGGCCGGCCGGAGCCTTAAACTTTCACCTGGTTTCCTTCTGCCGGAAGCTGGAGCGGATAGCCTCAGCGGAAATATGTTTAGCTTAAAAATATACAATGGCCAGGAACTGCTGGCCGCCACGGCCCCGGTTTTCCTGTTGCTTCTGGTTATTCTTCTGGCTGGCCTGGCTTACTGGTTCAGCCGGTCCGCCCGTCCGGCTGAGGTTAAAGTGCCTGCCTGGCTGTCGGGTTACCAGGATTTAAATCAAAACAACGTCTATACCGACCGCCATCTGTTTTCAGATCTTAAAAAATTTTTCTGGTGGACAGGCGGCTCACCCAAGCCTGTTGTTGATGATACTGAACTGGCCGGGCCGGCTGAGGCCGGGAAAGAAGGTGAAGTCGAATGAGCAGAAAAGAAGAGCTGCTGGAGTTACTTAAAGAAAAATTAAAGGCAGATTTTCTGGCTGAAGATTTCTCCAGGGAAGGCAGGTTCCTGTTTATTGATCTAAAAAAAGAGTCTCTGGTAGAAGCCGCTAAAATACTGATGAGCCAGGGGGCCCGCTATCAGGCAGGTGTTGGCTATGATGCCAGAAAAAGCGGCCGCGGACTGGCCCTGGTTCACACGTTTGCCTTTGATTCTGATTCGCTGCTGGTGGCTATCAGGGCTTTTACCCCCGAAGACCACCCTGAATTCGAGTCGCTAACCCCGCTTATTCCCGGGGCTGGCTGGTCAGAGCGTGAATATATTGATCTTCTTGGTCTTCATTTTAATAACCACCCCAATCCCAAACGGCTGGTTCTATCTGATGACTGGCCAGAGGGAATTTATCCGCTCCGCCAGGATGTCCCCTACGATCTGATGCCTCCTTCGGCCGAAGAGGTCGCTTTCAGGCTGGATGAAGCCCCGCCTGGCAGTTCGATCATTCCCTTTGGACCTTTTCATGCCTGTCTTCATGAACCGGCCCATTTCGCTGTCTATGTTGATGGCGAAGAGATAAAAGGCTGCGAATACCGGGGATTCATGGTCCACCGGGGAATAGAAAAATTAGCGGCGACAGAACTGATTTACAGCGAAATACCATTTGTGGCTGAACGAATTTGCGGGATCTGCGGTTCAGTTCATTCAGTCAATTATGCCCAGGCAGTAGAATCGGCCGCCGGTCTCAAAATTCCACGACGGGCTGAGTTTATCCGGACAATTATGCTTGAAATTGAAAGGCTTCATTCCCACCTGATGTGGCTGGGAGTGGCTGGACATCTTATTGGTTTTGATACTGTTTTCATGCAGGCCTGGAGAATAAGAGAAAAAATAATGTGGCTGGCCGAAAGCCTGACCGGCAACAGGAAAACTTACGGAATGGTAATCATCGGCGGTGTTCGCCGGGATATTGACCGGGAAAAGGCCAGTCAGGTCAAAAAGACTTTAGCTGAAGTTGAAAAAGACCTGCTGGCTCTGGATAAGGCCATTATCAAAGATAGAGCCATTCATAGAAGAACCAAAGGTGTTGGCTTTCTTTCTAAGGAAAAAGCCGTTGAATGGAGTCTGGTTGGCCCGGTGGCCAGAGCCAGAGGACTGGCCATTGATGCCAGAAAAGACCATCCCTATGCTGCTTATGATGAGATGAAGTTCGAGGTGGCGGTGGCTGAGTCCGGTGACGTCTGGGGAACACTGGTGGTCAGGATTAAAGAAATTTATGAAGCCATCAAAATCATCAATCAGTGCCTGGAAAAACTGGCTTCTATCCCTGAAAATTCTCCCTTAGCGGTGGAACTGGATTCACCGGTTCCGGCTGGCCGGCAGGCGCTATCGGTGGTAGAAGCTCCACGGGGAGAGGCGGTGCATTATCTTCTGACGGGAGATGATAACCGGCCGGAGCGCTGGCGGGTGAGGGCTCCAACTTATCCCAACCTGCAAGCCGTTCCGGACATGCTGCTGAATAATAGGCTGGCTGATTTTCCAATTATTGTTGGCTCCATTGATCCCTGTATTTCCTGTACTGACCGGATAGCGGTGATTGACCGCCATTCAGCTGCAGCCAAAATGTTAAGCCGGCAGGAGCTGGAAAAGCTGTCGAGAGAAATGAGGTCTAAGACATGAAGGTGGTGGCAGTCTTCATCAATTTAATCTATTTTCTCCTGCTGGCGCCTTTTCTGGAAGGAGTGATGAGAAAACTAACGGCCAGGATTCAATCCAGGCAGGGCCCGCCTCTTTATCAGCCTTATCTTGACCTGCTGAAACTCCTGGGCAAAGAAAATTTAAATGCCGGCGGAAACTGGGCCTTTCGTTTGGCGCCTATCCTGTCTTTTAGCTCAATGCTGGCGGTCATCGCTCTCATTCCCTTAACGGGCCAGGCCAATATATTAGCCCATTCCTCAGATTTAATGACGTTGATTTATTTTTTGACTCTGAGCGGTTTTTGCCTGCTGGTAGGAGCTTTGGCCAGCGGGAATCCTTTTGCCGCGGTGGGAGCCAGCCGGGAAATGATGACTACGGTCATGCTGGAACCGGTTCTGGCTATGCTGTTAATTCTGGGGGCAGTCAAAAACGGCAGCTTCTCTTTAGCTGCAGCTGTGCCGGGAGTAGCCTCGGCCCGTGGTATTTCTTATTTTCTCATGTTAGCTGTTTATCTTCTGGCTCTTCAGGCTTTTGTTTCCAGGCAGCCATTCGATATAGCTGAAGCTGAGGTTGAGATCCTGGAGGGGCCTTATCTGGAGTACAGCGGGCCAAACTATGCTCTATTACGCTACACCCTGAACCTCAAAAGAATGTTTTATGCCTGGCTTCTTATTTCCTGTTTTTTGAATTTTATCTTGCCGGCCAATTTTATTCTGAGCCTGCTGTTACAAACGGTCCTGATCATCGTTGTCTTTGTTCTAATTTCTGCGGTCGGGGCTACTCATCCCCGGTTCAGGATTGATCAGGCTCTTAAATATTATGCCCTGCTTCTGATTTTAGCTTTGATAGCTATTAGCTTCGGGGTCAAGGGTTGGTAAAGTGAAAGGCAAGGCCGAAGATGTGGATCTGGAATAAAATTAAACAGCTGGCTATTTCTTCCAGGACGGGGGTGGTTACCCTTCGCTATCCTTTTAAGCCAAGACCAGCCCCGGCCGGTTTCCGGGGCCAGCCAGTCTGGGATCATACCAAGTGCATTGGCTGTGCCGGTTGTGCCAGTAACTGCCCGGCCAGAACTATTTTCCTGCGGGATATTTGCCAGGAAATCAGGATTCTCCTCTACGATTCAGCCCGCTGTACTTACTGCGGCCGGTGTGCTGACCTCTGCCCGGAAAAGGCTATTACCATGAGTGATAATTTCGAGCTGGCTTCAGATCACCGCCAGGACATAACTCAAACCCTTGAGCTGTTTATGATGACCTGCCAGCGCTGCGGCCGCTGCTATGATCTGGAAATAAAAAATAGGCTCGACAAACTTCAAACTCTGGGCTACCGTTATGACAGCCTGGAGTTCAGAAAAGTTATCAGACAGTCGACTCCTGAATTTGAGCCTGAGCTTCTGGAGAAGACAACCGTTTATCACCGGCCCGAAAAATCGGAGAAATGAATATGTTGAAAAAATTATCTGCCAGAGCCTTTTGCCGCTCGGTCTGGGTTTATCATTGTAACAGCGGAGCCTGTAATGGCTGCGATATAGAAATTCTTAATGTCCTGACGCCTTATTATGATGTGGAGAGATTTGGCATCAGGTTAGTTGCTTCTCCCCGTCAGGCTGATGCCATTCTTCTGTCCGGAGCCGTGACCAGGCCGACCTTACCCTTAGTAAAAAAGGCCTATCAGGCTGTGCCGGCTCCCAAACTGGTTTTTGCCATTGGCTCCTGTGCTATCGGGGGAGGCTGCTGGTATGATACCTATAATGTGACTGGCGGCGGAGATAAAGCTATTCCAGTCAACTATTTTATTCCCGGCTGCCCGCCGCGGCCCGAAGCCATCATTTTTGGCGTAGCCCTGGCCCTGGGCCTGGTTGATAAAAAAGTGGCGCCGGTCGAGCTCAAGCAAATGGAGTTCCCGGTTGATATGTACCGGCAGTCAAAAATTCTGGAGAGCAATAAGGTGATCTATCAACTTTTGGGTGAAGAGGATGACCGCCTCGGCTCCGGGAGGAAATAACCATGCCCGTGATTCTGCTGGTAGATGACGACCGTGACCTGACTGACAGCCTGAGTCAGATTCTACGCCTGAAGGGCTATGAAGTGGTGGTGGCTTACAGCGGGACAGAAGGCTTGAAAAAGCTGCTCGAAACCAGACCGGATCTGGTCATTATGGATGTCATGATGGAGACTGACACGGCTGGCTTTGAAGCGATTTATAAGATCAGAAGTGACCGGCCGGATTCAAAATTCAAAGAGTTCAAAGATCTGCCGATCATCATTCTGACCGCCATTGATCAGGTGACCAACGCCAGATTTTCCCTCGATCAGGAGGAGAGCTTTTTGCCCGGTCATAACGAATTTCTGAACAAGCCGGTTGATCCGGATGAGTTACTGGAAAAGATCGGGAAGTATCTTAACAAGTAAGATGAATCTCCAAAAATTTCTGGAAAAAACAGCTGCTTTGAGATCAAGCTTGCGTTTCAAGCTGATCACCGGCTTGCTGGCCATTGTTTTTTTGATGGGGGCCTTGTCTATTTTTATCGGCATAAATTCTATTAACCGCAATGTCATCAGGGAAGCCTACGACAATCTGCGCAATAGCCTGAAAGCTATCAATGATCTCTATCAGGAAGAAATAAACACCAGATCGAAAATTGTAGAGTATCTGTCCAGAACCTCAGAAATAGTTAACGCTACGGCCGCAGGAAACCGGGAATATCTTTTTGAAAAACTGGTTCAGATCAAAGAAGAATTCGGGTTTGACATAGTCAACGTGGTCAAGCCGGATGGAACAATTCTGGTTAGAGCTAACAACTTTGAGGCTTATGGAGATAGCGTTAGTCACTATAAGTTTATTCAGTGGGTGTTAAAGAACCGCCAGCCAGCTGCCGGCACTGGTATCCTGGGCTATGAAAATATAAAAAATGAAGGCCCTGACCTGGCCGAAAGGACCTTGATCAATGTTATCCCTACTCCCCGGGCCCGCAGCCTGCGCCGGGAAGTCGAAGAGAGAGCCCTGGTGCTGAAAACAGTGGTGCCTATTTTCCAGCGAAATAAGCTGGTCGGCGTTCTGTATGCAGCTGTTTTGCTTAACAACAATGAACGTTTTATAGATCGCTTTAAGAGATTAATTTTTAAAGAAGAAAGAATAAAAGGCAAGGATGCCGGAACGATTACCATCTTTTTAGACGATGTCCGGGTAGCAACCAATGTCCTGGATAAAGACGGGAGACGGGCAGTCGGGACCATCGTCTCAGAAGAAGTTTATCATCAGGTGTTTGAACAGGGACAGGACTGGCTGGGGCGGGCTTTTGTCGTCAACGATTATTATCTTTCAGGTTATCGGCTGCTGCGTGATATTGAAGGCCAGCCAGTCGGGATGCTGTATGTCGGCCTCCTGCAGGCCAAATTTGATCAGATTTTGCGGCAAACTACCATTTTGTATTTCGTTCTGATTTTCCTCATGACCGGCATTGCTATTTATATTTCTACTTACCTGGTTAACGTTTATACCAGGCCAATAAACAGAATGATCAAACTAACGGCTGAGGTAGCCCGGGGCAATTATCATCTCCTTGATATTTCGCCGGAAGAAAGCGAGGAGATAAAAGAAGTAGAAGAGTCGTTTAATGCTATGGTTAAAGCTATTGAGGAGAGAGATAACCGTTTGAAAGAACTGACTGAGAAAACGATTCTGCGTTCCGAGAAACTGGCTTCCGTTGGCCGGCTGGCAGCCGGGATTGCTCATGAAATCAACAATCCTCTGACCGGGGTTTTGACTTATAGCAGCCTTTTACTGGAAGAATTAAAAGGCACGCCATATGAGGAAGATCTGAAAATAATTAAAGAAGAGACCCTGCGCTGCCGTAAGATAGTCAGAGGGCTGCTCGACTTCGCCCGCGATTACAAGCCGGAAGAAGTCAGAGTCAATCTGAATACTCTGATTGAAGAAACCCTGCAGATTCTCGAAAACCATGTCAATTTCCAGAATATCAAGATTATTAAAAATCTTGATCAGGGCTTGCCGGAAGTTAAAGTTGATGCTGATGAGTTCCGCTCGGTCATTAATAATCTGGCTGTTAATGCGGCTGATGCTATGCCCACTGGCGGCCAGCTGACCATTTCAACTGTCTATGATTCTCTGGCGAAGCAGGTCATAATAAGAGTAGCTGATACGGGTGTCGGGATAAGCGAGGAAAATCTCAAACGAATTTTCGAGCCTTTTTTCACCACCAAGGAGAAAGGTCAGGGCACAGGCCTGGGGCTGGCCATGGCTTATGGAGCTATCAAGCGGCACAATGGCACAATTGAGGTCAAAAGCCAGCTCGGCCAGGGAACTGAGTTCATGATAAAATTGCCGGTGGACTAGGGCCGGAAGGAGATCAGACATGAGCAAACCAAGGGTTCTATTTATTGACGATGAAGATATTGTCCTGCGCAGCTGCCGCCGGATTTTTGCTTCGTCAGATTATGAGATAGATACTGCTCAGTCGGCCGAAGAGGGGCTGAGCAAAGCTATCAATGAAGATTATGACCTGGTCGTTACCGATTTAAAGATGCCAGGGATTGGCGGGCTGGAAGTGCTATCCAGGCTGAGAAAAGTCAGACCTGATACCACAGTCATTATTTTTACCGGCTATGCCAGTGTTGATACAGCTCGTGAGGCCCTGAAGAATGGAGCTTTTGATTACATTCCAAAACCTTTTACGCCGGAGGAGATAAGAGAAGTCATCAAGAATGCGCTGGAAGCCAGAGCCGGCAAACAACGCAGCATGCTTGATCTGATGGCGATTGTCTCCCATGAATTGAAAAGCCCGCTGTCTGCGCTTCATACCACCGCTTCCACTCTATACAAAGGTTATTTTGGCCAGCTGTCGCCCGAACAGATGAAAATTCTTGAGACCATCATTCGCAACTGCGAATATCTGGAGGATATCATCCGCAGCTATTTAGACCTGTCGAAGATGGAACTTGACCAGCTGGAAGCTTTCCTGGAGGAAATCTATTTCATTAAAGATGTCGTCGAAGAGGTTCTTAATCTGCCCGAAATTACTGACAGCGGGAAAAAGATGAAAATCACTCGGGATTTTCCTGAGGAGGCCAGAATTAACGGCGACCCGAGATTATTAAAAATTTTAGTCAGGAACCTGGTCAATAATGCTATTAAGTACGGATATGAAGGAACAGAAATCAAGCTCGGCCTGAAGAAGAAAGGCTCGGAAATGATCTTTTCCGTCCATAATCAGGGTGTCGGGATCAAGCCGGAAGATGGCCAGCGTCTCTTCCGGAAATTTGAAAGGCTAAAACAGCCTGGAACAGAAGGCGTTAAGGGTTCCGGCCTTGGCCTTTATATCTGTAAGAAAATCGTTGACAGTCATAAGGGACGAATCTGGTTTGAATCGGAGCCGGGGCAATGGGTAACATTTTATGTTGCTCTGCCCTTGGCCAGCTGAAATAATGAGCCTCAAAGATTGACGGGGCGGGGATCATTTAAGACTAACAGGGCCGGGGCGATTACCATTGCTCATCAGTTTTTGGCTGCTGGCGTGCCGGCTGGTCAGGACTGAATTTCAAGGTTAGACCATTTTCCCAGGATATCATTTCCCAGTCCAAATATGGCTTTTAATTGACAATGGAGGCGGGTCTCTCCTATAATTTAAATGTCGGGGGCGAAATGGACTCGACGGAGGTAGTGAAGCAGAAGCTGCAGGCCGAGGTCCCATCAACCTCGTTAAACAGGTGGGAAAAAATTAACTGCAGAACCTGTTGCAGTCGCTGCCTGATAGAAAGTGCAGCCGTTTCCGCCAGCCTGTCCTGCGGGCTAGTGGAAACGCCGTTTAGCAGGATAGTCCGGCGGGTGTGCTCAGGGCTCGCTGGATGAAATGCCTCTTGAGCTGGTTGAGTGGAGCTCTTCCTCTTCAAGAACTGCTCAACAAGATGCAATGAAGAGGATAAGCCTGTAGAGGCAACTGTGGAATGCCTTCGGACGCGGGTTCGATTCCCGCCGCCTCCACCATTTTTTTATCAGGTTAAAGTTTTAGATAAAGATGATGCCGAAATACATAAAGATTTTTTTAACCTTGACCTTAGTTGCCAGCCTGGGTTTGGCCAGTGTCCCTGGCTGTCTCCGGGCAGAGGCTCCAGCCGGTGCCAAAGCCGCTCCGGTAATAAAAGTCACAGTTGAAGATTCTCTTGAAGTCACGCGGGTCAAAATCAGCGGCAGTTCTAATCTTGTTTATAATCTGAAGAAATCATCTGATTGGCTGATTGTTACCTTTAGAGCCCTGGCTGGTCTTAAGCTGGAGAAAAGTCCTTTTACCAGTCAAGTAGTTAAATCGGTTGATCTGGCTAAATCGCCTGAAGCCTATTTACTGATCATTAAAGCTGTCTCGCCAGACTTTTCTTTCAGTCATTCAGCCAGAAAGAGCCCTTTTGAACTCACCATCGATTTAAAGTTGAAGAACATGGTAGCAGCTAAAGAAGCCAAACCAAGTGAAACTCCGGCCAAAACTTCCCCCCTGGCCAGCGGCCAGGGGAATCCTCCCCCGGCGGTTAACCAATCAGTCGACCGGGCGGCTCAGGGCCTGACTTCCAGCCAGTCTGAAAAAAAAGCTTTTAAAACTATTGTGATTGATCCCGGCCATGGAGGAATTGAAACTGGAGCCAGAGGTAATTACGGGACGCTGGAAAAAGATATCACCCTGGAAGTGGCCAAAAAGCTCAAAGAAAGAATTGAAGGGGATCTTAAATACCGGGTGGTTATAACCAGGGAAGCCGACGTGGTGGTGGGGCTGGAGCGGCGAGCAGCCGTGGCCAATAACAACAAAGCTGATCTTTTTATCAGTATTCATGCCAATGGTTCAAAGAGAGCCAAAGCCCGGGGCTCAGAAACTTACTTTTTAAGCCTTAATGCTACTGATGAAGAATCCAGGCGCTTAGCCTATTTTGAAAATAATTCGGGCGAACTGGAAAACCGCCTGGGGGAGCAGGATTTTGATGATCTGAAACTTATCCTGTGGGATATGGCTCAATCGGCCTACCTCAAGCAAAGCAGCCAGCTGGCTGACCTTGTTCAGAACCAGCTCAACCAATTATTGAACACTCAAAATCGAGGCATCAAGCAGGCTCCTTTTAAGGTTCTGACCGGTGTTGCCTGCCCGGCCATCCTGGTGGAAATTGCCTTTATTACCAACCCGGAAGAAGAAAAGAAGCTGCAGTCGGAAGAGTTCCAAACCCAGGTGGCGGAAGCTATCTATCAAGGTTTAGGCGAATATTTTCAGCTATATGAAAAGCCATGAAAAACAACAGGAATAAAAAGAAGAAGCTAAGAACCCTGCTGATTTTGTTCATAGTTTTGGCCGTCATCATCATGATATTTTTATTTGGCAGCCGGAAAGAAAAGATCAGGCACGAGAGAGAGGCAGGCAGAACTGACCAGGTGAGCGGGGAAAAAGCCGACCTGCCAATGAAACAGGTGACCTTGTTTTTTCTATCAGACACTGACGGCCTGCTGCATCCAGAAGAAAGAGAAATACCGGAATCAGATCTTAGCGGCGAGGCCAGAGCTGTTGTCGAAGAATTGATTAAAGGCCCGCAAACCGGGCTGATGGGGATAATCCCGGAAAATACCAGGTTACGGCAATTATTTGTGACGGCTGACGGACTGGCTTATGTCGATCTTTCCCGCCAGGTGACGGAGGCCAATTTTTATGGATCGTCAGGAGAAATGGCTGTTGTTTATTCGATTGTTGATTCCTTAGCCTATAACTTTAAAGCTATTAAAAAGGTCAGCCTGCTTATTGAAGGTAATGAACGGGAAACCCTGGGTGGACATGTTGATCTCTCCAATCCTTTTCAACCGGACTATTCTTTGATTGCCCGTTAGCCGGCCAAGGTGAACCTTTATGACCAGCCTAAAAAAACTACCCCGGGTAGTCATCCTTGGCTATCCCAATGTCGGAAAATCTACTCTATTTAACCGCCTGCTTGGCCAGCGCAAAGCTCTGGTCCATTCCCTGCCGGGCATGACCAGGGACCTCCTGACGGGAGTGGTCAGACAGGCTGGCCGCGAGTATCTGCTGGTTGATACCGGTGGTTTTACGGCTGGAGAAACGGATCCTATTTCTATTATAGTCAGAGAAAAAGCCCTGGAAGCAGCCAGGACAGGTGACGTCTTGATTTTTCTGGCTGACGGCCAGCGCCCGCTGTCCAGGGGAGAAGAGGAGCTTTTTATCCAGCTGAAGAAACTTAACCGGCCAGTTCTCCTGGTGGTGAATAAAATAGACAGCCCTCAGAGCCAGGTTGATCTGTCAGATTTTTACCGGCTGGGGCAGCCTGATTTTCTAACCATCTCGGCCGAACACAAACTCAATCTTGATTGGCTGCGGGAAAGAATCCTGGAGCTCCTGCCAGTCAGACCCGGGTCCGGAGAAACTGAACAATCGGGTGAGAACATTCTAAAAATAGCCATTGTCGGCCGGATAAATGTCGGGAAATCATCACTCATTAACCGCCTCGGCGGTGAAGAAAGGCTGCTGGTCAGCGAAATCCCCGGGACAACCAGGGATAGTGTCGATACTCTGATTACGAGAAACAAAAAAACTTATTGCCTGATAGATACAGCTGGCCTCAGAAAATTCAGCGGGGCCACCGACTCAAGGGAAAAAGCCGGAATTATCAGGGCAGAGAAAAATATAAAAGAAGCAGATGTTATCTGCCTGGTCATGGACGTCAAGGAATTTACCACCCGCCAGGACGCCAGGATTGCCAGCCTGGCTTTCGAGTCAGGCAAACCGCTAATCATAGCTCTAAATAAATGGGATTTGGTGGAAAAATCCAAGGTTAACCCGGATCAAATAAAAAATTATGTTTTTGAACGGCTCCATTTTGTTGACTATGCCCCGCTCATTTTTGTTTCAGCCGTCACCGGCCAGAGAGTGGTTAAAATCCTTGATCTGGCTGAAGAGGTTTATAGCGCGGCCTCCAAAAAAATTGAGACCCGGGTTTTAAATCAATTCTGGGAGAAATTTTCCCGGGTCTATCCACCGAGGGGCCTTAATGGCTCGCCCCTTAAAATTAAATACCTGGTCCAAAGAGGGGTCAGGCCGCCCGTCTTCATCCTTTTCGGTCATACCGGGAGCAAGCTGCAACCTGCCTATGAGAAATTTTTGGCTGATACCTTTAGAAAAAACTTTAAATTTACCGGTACCCCGTTAATTTTCAGAGTCAGGCGGGGGTGACTTTTGACAGGTCAAGTTCATTTTTTCTTGACTTTAAAGGCATATTCTTATATAAATTTAGTCTAATTATTAGAAGACCAGATGATTAAGGAGGTCATGATGTCTCGTCAGAGGATAAACAGCTTGGCCGTCATCGTTTTAGCCTTAGCTGTTCTTGTGACCGCAACCAGTTGCGAGAAGCTTAAGGTCAATAACTTACAGGCTAACTATCATTTTAAAAAAGCCAACAACTTGTTCAGGGAAGGTAAATACCGGAATGCTGTCACTGAGTATGAGCTGGCTTTGAAATACAAACCGGATTTAGTTCAGGCTTATCGCTACATTGGTGAAAGCTACAAACAGCTTTTTAAGCCGGGTGTCAAGTCCGCCTTGAACCAGGAATTTGAAACCAAAGCCCTGGAAGCTCTGAACAAAGCGATGGAGATTGATCCTAATAATATCGAGATTATCTATTCCTTAGGCGATATGTATGACAAGCTGAGAAAGTTTCCAGAAGCGGAAAAGCTCTATTTAAGAATTCTGGAGCTCGATCCCCAGAATATGGATAATTTTTATGTGGTCGCTGAATTCTATAGCCATTACGCCGGTGAAATTCCAGAGGCTGCCAAGAGAGCAGAAACCATGTATCTCCGGCGGATAGAAGCTGATCCTGAAAATCCTGTGGGTTATTCCTATGCAGCCAATTATTATCAACAGTTACCTGTTTCCCCGGATAATCTGGAGGGAGCAATAGAGAATTTTGATAAAGCCAATATGTTCTGGGAAAAAAGGATATCGCTGACTCCTGATAATCCCGAGGTCTGGCTGGCCAAAGGTGTGAATCGCTGGAGCCTGGCCTACCGTTTCCAAGGTTTGCCAGCGGCCGAGAGATTGGCCGCAGCCAGAGATGCACTTCAAGCCATTGAAAAAGCCAGCCAGCTTGATCCCAACTACCCTGAGCCTTATGCTTGGTTGAGTGTTCTCTACAAGAGCGTTCTGTCCAATCTTGAGCCAGATAAAGCTGCCCGATACAATGCTGAAGGTGATAAATACAGTGAAAAGTTTAACGACCTGAGAAACAAAGCAGCTGAAAAGAAGAAACTTGAAGAAGAATTAAAGAAAGTAGAGTAACCTTAAGACTTGATTCAAGGGCAGGTTGAGATTAATCGGCCTGCCCTTTTTTTATTTATTTTAAATGTTTATCCCGTTAAAGGATGAAAATCCCGCCGAAAAGTTTCCCCTTATTACCATCAGCCTGCTGGCTATCAACTGTCTGCTCTTTATCTATCAAGCCCTATCGCCTCAAGGCCTGGAATACTATGTACTTAAATTTGGCATCATCCCCTATGAAATAACCCACTGGAATTTTCAGGCAGCTGTTCCCAGAATTGCCTGGCCGTTGAGCTTGCTGACCGGGATGTTTCTTCACGGCAGCCTCTGGCATGTCGGCGGCAATATGCTTTATCTCTGGATTTTTGGCAATAATGTTGAAGAGGTCATGGGGCATTTAAGATATTTATTCTTATATCTTGCCTCTGGATTATCAGCTTCCCTGCTTCAAGTCATCTTTTCCCCCAATTCGCAGGTGCCAATGATCGGGGCCAGCGGGGCGATAGCCGGTGTGCTTGGGGCTTATCTGGTGATGTTCCCGTCAGCCAGGATTAAAACCCTGTTGTTTCTGTTTATCTATGTCACCATCATTTATGTCCCGGCCTGGATCTTCCTCGGGGTGTGGTTTGTTTTGCAGCTATCTAATGCTGGCCTGGGGGGCGGAGTAGCCTGGTTTGCCCATATCGGGGGTTTTATAACCGGGCTGGGCTGGAGCTGGCTAAGACTCAAGAAGGGGCTGAATGTCAACAATCATTATTCCTGATTTAATCTTGAAATCAGGCTGGAGAAAAGCTATAATCAACCTTTCAGAAAGCTCAGTTTATTGACAATTTAGTCATAATTTAGTATTTTTACTCATCGCTATAATTGTATTTTCTTTATAAGACAGGGTAGGCATATGAAGACTTATCATCCAAAAAAAGACGAGATCCAGCAGAAATGGTGGCTGGTCAATGCTGACGGCCAGATTCTGGGCAGGCTGGCGACAGAAGTAGCCATCCTTCTCCGGGGCAAGAACAAAACCCGATTTGCTCCTAATGTGGACAGCGGTGATTTTGTGGTAGTGGTTAACGCTGACCGGATAAAGGTCACCGGTAACAAACTTGAAGATAAAATCTACTATCATCACAGCCTTTATCCCGGCGGTTTAAGAGAGACAAAACTTAAAGAAATGCTGGAACGAAAACCAGAAGAAGTTATTCGCCAGGCCGTCTGGGGTATGATCCCAAAGAACAAGCTGGGGCGGTCAATTCTGAAAAAGCTTAAGGTTTACCGGGGGCCTGACCACCCGCACCAGGCTCAGAACCCCGAAGAATATAAGATTTAGGAGGCACCTTGAGTCTCATCCAATATTACGGAACAGGAAAACGGAAAAATGCTATTGCCCGGGTTTTTCTTCGCTCAGGCAAGGGAGATATCACTCTCGTTGTCAATAAAAAAATTCACCCTTTTGAAGAATATTTTAAACTGGAATCGTTGCGCTCGGTCATTCATCAGCCTTTAAGGCTGACCGAAACAGACAATAAGTTTGATATTTTTATGAGGATTGAGGGTGGAGGAATTCATGGCCAGGCAGAAGCTGTCAGACTGGGCTTAGCCCGGGCTTTGCTTGAATTCAATAAAGAACTTAAGCCGGTCTTAAGAAATGCCGGACTGCTGACCAGGGATTCAAGAATTAAAGAGAGGAAGAAATATGGCCTGCTGGCAGCCAGAAAGGCACCACAGTATCATAAGAGATAAAGATTTAGCCGTGGAGGGATAGCTTTGGTTTCAGTTATGATGAAAGAATTGTTAGAAGCTGGCGTTCACTTCGGGCATCAGACCCGGCGCTGGAATCCTAAGATGAAAGAGTTCATCTTTGGACAGAGAAACGGGATCTATATCATCGACCTGCAGAAAACCATTAAGAATTTCAAAGAAGCTTTACAGTTTATCCGGACAACTGCTGAAAATGGCCGCGATGTCCTATTTATCGGCACCAAGAAGCAGGCTCAGGATATTATCAGGGATTATGCCACCAAATGCGAATCGAGCTATGTAAATCAGCGCTGGCTCGGCGGTCTGCTGACCAATTTTAAAACCATCAGAGGCAGCGTTGATAAGCTGGTCGAAATGGAAGAAATGAGGGAAGACGGACGCTGGGATCTTCTGCCTAAAAAAGAGCAATACCGGCGGGAAAAAGTCTATAAAAAACTGCAGAAAAACCTGGGCGGATTGAAAAAGATGACCGAGTTGCCGGGTGCTATTTTTATTATTGATTCCTCGAAAGAAGAAATTGCCATAGCCGAAGCTAAAAAAGTTGGTATTCCTATTGTGGCGGTGGTGGATACTAATGGCAATCCGGAGGGAATAGATTATCCTATTCCTGGCAATGATGATGCCGTCAGAGCTATTGAACTTTTTGCCTCTAAAGTGGCTGAAGCGATTATTGAGGGGAAGAAGGCCAGATTAGCTCAGGGCCTGATGGAAGAGAAAAAAGAAGAAGTCTTAAATGAAGCGGCTGCCGAAGAAGCAGGGGCTGACCTGACAGATAAAGAAGAAAAAATCGACTAACCTATTTAAAGGAGAAAAGAATGGATATTACCGCTCAACAGGTAAAAGAGTTAAGGGATAGAACAGGAATCGGGATGATGGAGTGCAAGGAAGCTCTGCAGGAATGTGGCGGAGACATTGAAAAAGCCATCGAAATTCTGAGGAAAAAAGGCCATGCCCGGGCCCAGGAAAAGGCCGACCGGCAGGCAGCTGACGGAGCGGTTGGATCTTACATTCATGCCAATGATAGACTGGGTGTGCTGATTGAAGTCAATTGCGAAACAGATTTCGTGGCCCGTAACGATGAATTTAAGGAACTGGTCAAAAACCTGGCCATGCAAGTCGCTGCTTCTAATCCGACTTATATTTCCAGCGAAGACGTGCCGGCCGAGATAATCGACAGAGAAAAAGAAATTATTAAAGCCCAGATTCAGGATACCAAGAAGCCACCTCAAATTATCGAGCAGATTGTTGAAGGCAAGCTTAAGAAATTTTTTGAAGAAGTCTGCCTGCTCGATCAGCCCTACATCAGGGATGATAAAATCAAGGTCCGGGATCTGGTTAATTCTCATATTGCTAAATTTGGTGAAAATATTAAGATCAGACGGTTTGCTCGCTTCGAGATCGGAAAATATTAGAATTGGCAGATAAATCATGAGCGAGGGCCAGCCAGCTTATCGACGGGTTCTTCTGAAACTATCAGGAGAAGCTTTGCGGGGGGAACTGCCCTACGGAATAGATTTCAAACGAACCAGAGCCATAGCCCGGGAACTAAAGGACAGCCATGAGCTGGGAGTGGATATTGCTATCATGATTGGCGGAGGCAATATCTTCCGTGGCTCTCAGGGCGTAGCCGAAGGCATGGACCGGGTGACAGCCGACCACATTGGCCTGCTGGCCACAGTTATCAATGGCCTGGCTCTTCAGGATGCCCTGGAGAAAGAAGGTCTGGTTACCAGGCTGATTTCAGCCATTGAAATAAAAGCCGTGGCTGAACCATTCATCAGAAGGCGGGTGCTCCGGCATCTGGAAAAAGGCCGGGTGGTGGTTTTTACCGCCGGTCTGGGCAGCCCCTATTTTACGACTGATACGGCAGCTGTCCTCAGAGCTCTCGAAATTAAAGCGGAAGTCATCCTCAAGGCGACTAAGGTTGATGGAGTTTATACAGCTGATCCCATGGTTGATGCCGGGGCGACCAGATTTGAATCTATCAAATTTCTGGAAGTGATGCAGCAGGAGCTCAAGGTTATGGACAGTACCGCCATCAGCCTTTGCAAGGATAACGATCTTCCTGTTATTGTCTTTAACCTCAACCAGCCGGGCAATATTATGAAAGCTATTCTGGGCCAGAACGTAGGCACCAAAGTTTCATAACTCTGGCTAGAATAAATACAGGGAGGGCCGACCATGGTTAGAGATATTCTCAAAGACACCGAAAAAAAGATGAAGGCTTCGCTTGATTATTTCCGCAAAGAGATCAGTAAACTCCGGACCGGCCGGGCCAATATCAGCCTATTTGAAGACATAAAAGTGATGTACTACGGGACCCCGACGCCCATTAATCAGGTGGCCACCATCGGAGTGCCCGATCCGACTTTAATCACTGTGCAGCCCTGGGATCCAGGCCTGATGGAAGCAGTTGATAAGGCTATCCGCTCGTCCGACCTCGGTTTTAATCCCATAAATGACGGACGGGTAATTAAAGTGCCGGTACCGCCGCTGGATGAAGAAAGACGGAAGGAATTAGCCAGAAAAGCCGGGAAAATGCTCGAAGAAGAAAAAACTGCCCTGCGCAACATGAGAAGGGACAGCAAAGAATATATCGAAAAGCTCGAAAAGGATAAAAAGATTACCGAGGACGATAAATTTCTGGGACTGGAAAAACTACAGGAGCTGCTGGACGAGTATGTAAAACAGGCCGAAGAAATAGCTGCGGCCAAAGAGAAAGAAATCCTGGAAGGCTAATCGCCTTCAATTATTTCACAATCAGCCGGGACTTTAAGTTCAAAAAGCTCATCACTCAATTTCCGGTCAAGCTTGAACTGGCCGAAATGGTATTCAAGCTTGCTGCCAGTTGGCTCGAAGAGAATGGCTTTTAAAATCAGATAGGTTTTCCGGTCAATTTCGAGCAGCAGATAAGAATATTGGCCTGGCTCCTTGGGTGTCAGTTTGATCTGATAAACATTTTTCTGGCGGCTGGGGAAAGAGCTGGCGCTGATTTCATACCTGTCCAGCAGGTTGAAATTGCCGGAGAGCAAGCCCAGGATTTCGGTGGTCTGCCATTCAGTCTCGGCCTCTTTCTTAAGCAACTGCTTGTCGTCTGGAAAGTAAAGCCAGAGGGTCTGGCCCTTAATCAAAAAAATCTGTTTCTCAGGCGAACTGTACTCCCAGCGCATCCGGTCAGGACGGCGGATAAAGACTCTCCCCTGACCCGAAACCGGTTCCTCCACCTGAGTCGAATAATAATACTGACTGAAATTAGCTTCGAGACTGGTAACAGAGCTCAGTTTTTTCCAGAGGTTCAAGGCCACGGTTTGGGGGTCAAATTCTTGAGCCAGGGCGGGCGGCAAGCTCAACTGATAGCTTGAAATAAGGAGAAGGATAAGGCAGGCTGCTTTCCTGCCGGATTTTAGAAAATTAAAAGCGGCCAGCCGGCCAGGGCCAGTCTTTTTTTTGCCTTCCATTTAGTCATACCTTTTACTTTAAGTGCCTCTATATTCTTACCGACTGGACTCATTCTGTCAATCTGGAAAGAAAAGGCGGCCATCTTCAGTCTGGAATCTTTCTTGACAATCGGCTGGAAAGCAGTTAAAAGAAAAAGACCGATTTATTCAGGAGGGAATGGATGATTAAAGATTCCAGGAAGTTTGTCTGGCTATTGTTCCTCAGCCTGGGTTTACTGGCCGGACCGGTGCTGGGGCAAACAGTCCAGGATTTTATTAAGAGCGGCGATGAGTTTTATAATCAATGGGATGACCAGAAAGCGCTCGATGAGTATCTTAAGGCTCTTCAGCTCGAGCCGCAGAATTATGAGGCTCTGTGGAAAGCTTCACGCAGCTATACGGATCTGGCTGATGTGATTACCGGTCAGAGCAAGGAAGTTAATGCCAGAAAATTTGACCTGTATGCCAAAGGTGAAACTTATGCCCGCCGGGCAAAAGCTGTGAATCCGGATGATACCTGGGGGCATTTTTTCCTGTCAGCTTCCTTAGGCAAAAAGATCCTGCTTCAAGGTAAAAAAGAGCAAATTGATGCCTCCAAAACAGTCAAAGCTGAAATTGACCGGGCGATTGAACTCGACCCGAATAATGACCTGGCTTATCATGCTCTCGGTCGCTGGCATCGCCGGATGGCTGAAATTGGCGGGGCAAAAAGAGCTCTCGGCAGCCTGATTTATGGCTCGATTCCCAAAGGTTCTTTTGAGGAATCGGAAAAATGGCTGAAAAAAGCCTTAGAGCTCAGGCCTGACTATATCAATCATCACCTTGAGCTTGGCCGGACTTATGCCGATATGAAAAGAGAGGCTCTGGCTATTGAGGAATTCAACCTATGTTTAGCCCTGCCTGAAAGTTGTTCAAAGGACAAAACTTTGAAGGAGGAAGCCAGGGCCGAACTGGAAAAGCTGAACAAGAAGGGCTGAAAGATAATCAGGCCTGGTCTGGAAAGATTCAGGCTGGGGGCTTTAACTGACCGGTCAGGACCTGGCCGCCGCCAGGCGAACTGGCTTGGTCAGTTAGCTTTTCTTAGCTTATACTCATCTTCAGAAAAGACTTGAGCTTCAAAAACTTCGAGGCTGATGTTTCCCCGTCTCCACTCATCCGGCGGTAACCCGGCTTTCAAACAGCCATGACTGAGGTAAGTCTCCAGATCCCAGCCATATTCAACCGGGACCTGAGGCAACAGTAAGCCCTGATTATAACCCTGGCTGACGATAATCCCGTGACGGCCAACAACTACTTCTTCCGGCCGGTCAATTTTCTTTGGCCTGGTCAGGACAGAAATTTCGATGGACAATTTATCAAGTTCATCGGGGGATAAAGACGGGAAACGGTAATCCTCAGTGGCGGCGGCGATGGCCATTTCCTGAATTGTTTGATAGAGAGGTTTATAAGGCAGGGGATAACCAAGGCAGCCCCTCAACTGGCCATTGACCTTTAGGGTGACAAAAGCTCCCTGTTTTTTAGTTAGCCGGGGATGGCCCGGGCTAACGGCTGGCAGCTGGCCTTCTGTTAAATAAAGGGTGATGGTTTCCCGGGCCAATTTTAATAGAAAAACTTTCTCTTCATCAGTGAGAAAATCCGGATTGTTTTCGGTCATTTCCTTCCTCCATTTCAATCAGCAGCCGGTCAGGCCTGGCCAGATAGAAACGGCCGTTAAATCTGACTATCCGGCTTTGAAACCTGAGGCCGGCTGGCCTGGCTGTTTTTATAGAGAGGATAACTTTTTCGCAGAATAAAGGCTGCTGGACATTTTTTTTCAGTTGGGCCTCCTGGCCGAAATTAAACAGGCCCAGAACCTGAAGCCGCTGCTGTCTTTCTGCCCCGGCCAGGGTTTCTGGCCGAAAAAGCCGGGATCGGGGAATGACGGCAATTTTTTGAACCAGATAAGCCTGGACCAGTTTACGGCCAAAAAGAAAACCGGAAAGATTGGCTGACGGGACCTGACTGGAATGAGCCAGAAAAAGTAAATCTTCCCAGGGCTGGTTGAGGATGATCAGGTCCATTTTTTCTAATTATATCATACCCGAAACCCTCCAGCCAAAATCAACTTGACGAGCTATTTAGTTTGGCATAATATCAAAACAAAAAGAGATGAATTATCAACTGGTCATCGTCGGGCCGCTTGAGACTAATTGTTATCTTTTCTTCTGCCCGGAGACGAAGCAATGTGCCATTATCGATCCCGGAGCTGAGGCCGAAAAAATCTTTGAGGCTATTTCCTTCTTAAGTTTGAAACCGGTCATTATCCTTAATACCCATGGTCATGTAGACCATACGGGAGCTAACCTTGATTTAAAGGAAAGATATCAAATCCCAATTGCCCTTCATCCCGGTGATCTGCCCTTGCTCGAAGAGTATTTCCAGCTGGAATTTGGGTTGATGCTGGGAGCCCGGCCAGCGCCTAATCCTGACCGCCTTCTGACCGATGGCGAAAAAATCTCTGTTGGCCGGAGTGTTCTGCAGGTAATTCACTCTCCAGGTCATAGCCCGGGCAGTGTCTGCTTTTATACTGATCATCTGCTTTTTGCCGGCGATACTCTTTTCTCAGGGGGAGTTGGGAGGACCGACCTCCCGGGAGGTTCCTGGAAGGACTTAGCTCACTCCTTAAAAGCCAGAGTCATGACCTTACCGGATGAAACTGTGGTGCTGCCCGGCCATGGGCCGAAAACGACCATCGGAGAAGAAAGAGAATCCAATCCTTATCTTGAATGAAAACCAGAAAAGAATCGGCCCAGAATTTACTCAAGACTTATGGCGGTTACCTGACAGTCGAAAAAGGCCTGTCTCCAAATACTGTTAGCTCTTATGCTCTTGATATTGAGAAGCTGCTTGGCTATTGTTCCGGCCAGAAAAAGAGCCTGGTCAGAGCCAAGGAAGCCGAGCTGATCAACTTCATTCATCTTCAGGCCCAATCTGGCCTGTCGGCCAGGTCTTTGGCCCGGTTAGTCTCTTCGATCAAATCCTTCTACCGTTTTTTGCAGCTGGAAAATTATATTGAAACCAATCCGGCCAGCCGTTTGAGTTCTCCGGCTCTCTGGTTTACCCTGCCCCAGGTTTTAACCGAAGAAGAGGTGGTCAAACTGCTGGAACAGCCTGACCTCAACCGTCCCCAGGGCCTTAGGGACCGGGCCCTGCTTGAAATTCTCTATGGCAGCGGACTCAGAGTGTCAGAACTGGTCAAACTTGAACTCAAGGATATCAGGCTCGAAGATGGTTTTCTGCTGTGTAAAGGGAAAGGAAACAAGGAAAGGATAGTCCCGGTCGGCCGGACAGCCAGTCACTGGCTAAAAACTTACCTGGGGGACATCCGGCCTGGCTGGGATAAAAAGGGTTCATCTGTAGTTTTCCTCACCAGGCGCGGTTCGGGCTTTACCCGTCAGGGAGTCTGGAAATTGCTCAAGGCCTATGGCCAGAAGGCCGGATTGTCAGAGAAAATTCATCCCCATATTCTCCGGCACTCTTTTGCCACTCATCTTCTGGAGCACGGGGCTGACCTGCGCTCGGTTCAGATGTTGCTCGGTCACAGCCAGATTACTACTACTCAGATTTATACCCACGTCAGCCGGGAAAGGCTCCGTCAGATTTATGACCGCTATCATCCCCGGGCCTGATGGCCGTCTGGAACTAACCACAGAACCTGTCACTGCTTCAGCTAGCTTTTTTACCCAGGATCAATCATTTCTAACCGTAAGTATTTTAACCAACCGGTTGACAACCAGTCCTGGTGATGGTAAATTGTTAAACTTGACAGATTAGCGTCTATACTATATAGTTTACTAAGTATACTTTAGAGTTTAAAAAACCCAGAGGATTAAAATTGAAATTAGCTGCTCAGGAAAGAAAAGAGAGAATTCAGGCTGAGTATAAAAAGCTGATGCTGGCCGCAGCCGAAAGGGTCATCTGCCGCCATGGTTATCAGTCAGCTACGATGGATGAAATTGCCCGGGAAGCCGAGTTTTCGAAAGCTACCCTTTATAAATATTTTAAGAACAAGGGTGAGATTTTTCTTGAAATCATTCTCCAGTATGTGGAAGAAATCAGAACTGAGCTGATGACTATCAGCCAATCCAAGCTCCAGCCAGAAGACAAATTAAAAAAGATTATTTTTACGGTGATAAACATCCAGAGCCGGAAGGAAAATATTGCCAGGCTCATTCTCCAGGATAAAAGCCTGCATGATTTTCTCCGCCGGATTTTTATCTCAATTAAAGAAGACAAGCAAGAATATTTACAGGCCCAGAAATATTTTAAAGCCAAAAGAGAAGAGGTCTTTGAGGCGGCCTGTAAAACCATCATTGAGGGCATCGAGAAAGGCCGGTTTATCCAGACCTCGCCAGCTCTCATTGTCAAATATGTCAGGGCGATGATTGAGGGTCTGGTTTATAGCCGTTTCTGGCAAGAAAAAAGGCTATCAGCCCAGGAGGAGACAGACCAGATGTTCAGACTATTGATGGAGGGAATTGCCACCAAACCCGTCCAGAAGGGAGAAGCTAAATGAGGGATAAGAAATTTTGGTTAGCGGTCTTGATCTTACTCGGTTGCGGCTGGCTATCTTTATCAGCTCAGCCGGTCGAACCGAAGAAAATGGAATTGACCTTAAATGATTGCTTGAGACTGGCTCTGGAACAAAATCCTTTTTATCTTTCCACTCAGGAAAAGGAGAGCCAGGCTAAGGCTCAGGTCCGTCAGGCTGTCTCAAACTTTTTCCCTAACGTCAGTGCCCAGGGAACGGATATTCTTGATAAAAAAGTATTTACGGTAGAAATCCCGCCGATGGTCCCTGGCCAATCGCCGCAGAGAGTCAGATTCGATTTTACCCGGACCTATCAAATGACCTTGAATTTTTCTTTTCCTCTTTTTACCAGTGGCCGCCTGATATCAGGCTATAAGCAGGCTGATTACAATTATCAGGCCACCAAAGCCTCTATCCGCCAGGCCAGACAGGAAACTGTTTATAATGTCAAAACCGTTTTCTACAGCTATCTCCTGGCCAGAGATTTTCAGATTGTTGCTCAGGAATCGGTTGACCTGGCTGAAAAACATCTGGCTAATGCCAGGAATCTGTACGAAGTCGGCATGGCCACTAAATTTGATCTTTTAAGGGCTGAAGTGCAGTTAGCCAATTTGCAACCTCAGCTTATCAAGGCGAAAAACGCTCTTAACTTAGCTGAGCTGGCCCTTAAAAATCTAATCGGTGTAGATCTCAACCAGCCGGTTGAAATAAAAGGCGAGCTGGCTTTTGAAGAAGCTCAGATTAAGCCGGAAGAAGCAGTTCAAAAGGCTTTGCTTAACCGGCCGGAAGTCCATCAGCTCAGCTATCAGCGGATGATGAGCGAGCAGATGTTTAAACTGGCTAAAGCCAATGAATTGCCTTCTCTGGCTATTGGCGGCAGCCTTAGTTACTGGTCCAATTCTTTAGCCCTGAAAAAGAATAACTGGGAAAATTATTATACCATCAGTTTGGTCTTGAATATTCCGATCTTTAAGGGTTTTGCCAATGAGGCTCAGGCGGCTCAGGCCAGAGCTCTGACCAGGCAGCTTGATTATTCGATGAAAGGCCTGGTGGAGGCAGTCAAATTAGAAGTTCAGCAAGCCGTGCTCAATTATCAGCAGGCTAAAGAAGCCGTCGCCTCACAGGAGAAAAATGTGGAACAAGCTCAGGAGGCTGTCCGGCTGGCTGAACTGAATTTTTCAGAAGGCTTAGCCACTACTCTGGATGTGACGACTGCTCAGGTGGCTTTAAGTCAGGCCAGAACCAACTATGCTCAGGCTTTGTATGATTGCCTGATGGCCCTGGCTGAGCTGGAAAAGGCTGTCGGTGAAAGCAGCTTTGGTCCAGAGACTAATTAATCCTTGAGGCTTTTTTCATGAATAAAAAGAAACTTAGCACTTTTGAGGAGGATAGAATGCTAAAGAAGGTTAAAGGTATTCCCGTAATACTGGT
>ENA-UOYA01001088-UOYA01001088.1-activated-sludge-metagenome-genome-assembly--contig:-NODE-1088-length-30799-cov-8.613583_pt1 | contig 30799 bp, 28 predicted proteins | sample MGYA00238163_ERZ764804 | MGnify/ENA primary metagenome ERZ764804 (study PRJEB28919, sample SAMN05720223) | activated sludge metagenome | isolation source: Anaerobic digester | place: Hong Kong... | reverse complement strand
GGCACCACCGTGATGCACGAGGGGTTCGTCAACTTCAACGCGGGCACGCTCGGCACGTCGATGGTCGAGGGACGCGTGTCACAGGGCGTCGTCGTCGGCGACGGGGCTGACATCGGCGGGGGCGCATCCATCATGGGCACCCTCTCCGGCGGCGGCACCCAGCGAGTGTCGATCGGCGCACGCGCGCTGCTCGGGGCGAACTCCGGAGTCGGAATCGCCATCGGCGACGACACTGTGGTCGAGGCCGGTCTCTACGTCACTGCCGGCACCAAGGTGACCGTGCTCGGCACCGGTGAGCCTCGCACCGTCAAGGCGGTCGAGCTCAGCGGGGTCGCTGGATTGCTGTTCCGCCGGAACTCCCTGACCGGCGCCGTCGAGGTGCTTCAGCGTGACGGCACGGGCGTCACGCTCAACACCGCGCTCCACGCGTGAAACCGGCGGCGCTACTTCTCATCCTCTGCCTGACCGCCTGCGCGCCGACCTCCGACGCGACAGTTGCCGACACAACGATCGCCGGGCGCTTCACTCCCGAGCGTCCGGTGGCCCTGACCAACCTCACGCTGGCCGACGGTCGATACCGGGTCTCGTACTCGCTCACGATCTACGCGGCCGACCGTGGGGTACCCCGCACCCGGCTCGCCTGCAGCGTCGTCGACGTCAGCGGACGGCTGTCCGATCTGCCGGGGCTGGTGACGGGCGTTCCCACCAACAAGTGGGTGACAGTCGCAGCGACCGATGTCTTCGAGCTCCCCGACCTCACCATGGGCATCCGCTGCTATCCCGACCGCGACGCGGACCTCACGGTGGTGGTGCGCGACGTGGTGCTGGCCGCGGAGCCGACCGGCTAGCGCTCGCGGTTCTCGAGGTCGGCGAGGTCACCGAGCAGCGCCAGCATCCGGCCGCCCCTCTCCCGGTCGTAGTCGGGGTCGTGGCCTCGAGACGACAGGCGTGCCCGTGCCGTGATGGATGCCGCGATCTCCTCCCAGGCCTCGCGCCGGGCCCGATCGACCAGCTCGCCGCAGAACTCGGCATCACTTCCGAGCTCGCGCAGGCGCGTCGCCAGCCGCTCCGAGACCTCGGCACGCTTGGCGAGTAGTTCGGTGTCGCCCGAGCGATAGTCGTCGTGGTGACGGGGTTGCCCATCCCGCTCCGCTGCACGACGGCCCACCTCGCGCAGGCGAGCCGCGTCGGCGTCCTTCTCCGTGGCGAGGTTCTCGAGTTCCTCGCGAACCGCTGCCATCACCCGCTCGGGCGAGTAGTCGGCTCGGTCCCGCGCCGACCGCAGGATGATCAGGTTCTTGACCGCAAGGCGAACAGCAGCGGCGGCGATCAGAACCCCGTCGTCGACCATCTCCTCGATCGTCGCCTCCCGCTGAGCGGGAGCGACGTAGGTTCCGAGAGTGAAACGCCTACGTCGAGGGAACCACTTCACCGGACACCACCACTAGCGCTGCGGCCACTCCCGCACGGGCTCGCCCGTGTAGAGCTGCTGGGGGCGGCCGATCTTGGTGTACGTGTCTTCGTTCATCTCGCGCCAGTTGGCGATCCAGCCCGGCAGGCGGCCGATCGCGAACAGCACCGTGAACATGCGGGTCGGGAAGCCCATCGCCTTGTAGATGACCCCGGTGTAGAAGTCGACGTTGGGGTAGAGCTTGCGCTCGATGAAGTAGTCGTCGCTGAGCGCGACAGCCTCGAGCTCCTTGGCGATGTCGAGCAGGTCGTCCTTGACGCCGAGTGCTGCGAGCACCTCGTCCGCGCTCTCCTTGACCAGCTTGGCGCGCGGGTCGAAGCTCTTGTAGACGCGGTGCCCGAAGCCCATGAGACGGATGCCGTCTTCCTTGTTCTTCACCCGCTCCACGAACTTCTCGACGCCCTCGCCCGACGCCTTGATCTCGCTCAGCATCTTGAGAACGGCCTCGTTGGCGCCGCCGTGCAGCGGTCCGTAGAGAGCGTTGATGCCCGCGGAGATGGAGGCGAAGATGTTGGCCTCGGTCGAGCCGACCAGACGCACCGTCGAAGTGGAGGCGTTCTGCTCGTGGTCCTCGTGCAGGATGAGCAGGCGGTCGAGCGCGGTCGACAGCACCGGGTTGACGACGTAGGGCTCGGCCATGGTGCCGAAGTTGAGCTTGAGGAAGTTGTCGACGAAGCTCAGGGAGTTGTCCGGGTACAGGAACGCCTGGCCGAGCGCCTTCTTGTGCGCATAGGCGGCGATGACCGGCAGCTTGGCGAGCAGGCGGATCGTGGAGATCTCGACCTGCTCCGGGTCGTGCACGTTGAGGGAATCCTCGTAGTACGTCGAGAGGGCCGACACGGCGCTCGACAGCACCGACATGGGGTGGGCGCTGTGCGGGAGCGCATCGAAGAACCGTCGGAGGTCTTCGTGGAGAAGCGTGTGACGGCGGATCTTCTCGTCGAACTCGGCAAGCTCGCTCTCGCTGGGCAGCTCGCCGTAGATGAGCAGCCACGCCACCTCGAGGTACGTCGAGTTCTTCGCAACATCCTCGATCGCATAGCCGCGGTAGCGCAGAATCCCCTTGTCACCGTCGATGTAGGTGATCGCACTGCGGGTCGACGCGGTGTTGACGAAGCCCTGGTCGAGGGTCGTGAAGCCGGTCTGCTTCGTGAAGGTGGAGATGTCGATGCTGTCGTGGCCATCGGTGCCCCGGATCACCGGGAACTCTGCCGAGCCCCCGGGGAAATGGAGGGTGGCCTTCTCGGATTCGGGAGCGGCGTCAGTCACGCTTACAGCTTATAAGCACGCGCTCGCCACTGTCGTTAGTGCTAAACGCGGTGAATACCTGTTGGAGGAAACCGACAGTCAGACGTACAGCTCGAGGCGGGCCGCGGCGTCGGCGATCGCGGCATCCGGAGCCGTCAGGGCGATACGCACATGCCGGGGCGGCTGTTCGCCGTAGAAGGAACCCGGCACGACGAGGATGCCGAGCTCGGCGAACTCGGCGACGGTCGCCCAGGAGTCCTCGCCCTTCGTCGCCCAGAGATACAGTCCGGCCGCGCTCTCGTCGATGCGGAACCCGGCCGCCTCCAGTGCGGGCGCGAGCGTCGCGCGACGGGCTCGGTAGCGCTCCTTCTGCTCGGAGACGTGAGACTCGTCGACGAGCGCCGCGATCATCGCCGCCTGCACCGGCGCCGGCGGGATCAGCCCCGCGTGCTTGCGCACCGCGAGGAGCTCATCGATGAGGTCGCTGCATCCGGCCACGAAGGCGGCTCGGTACCCGGCGAGGTTCGACTGCTTGCTCAGCGAGTAGACGGCCAGCACCGAGTTGCGCTGCCCCGCGATCACGCGCGGGTCAAGGATCGACGGGGTCGGCTCGGCGCCCTGCCAGTTGAGCTCGGCGTAGCATTCGTCGCTGGCGACGACAGCTCCGAGCTCGCGGGCGCGCGCGACAGCGGCCTTCAGCTCGTCGACGTCGAGTACCCGTCCGTCGGGGTTGCCCGGGCTGTTGAGCCAGATCAGCCGGGTGTTCTCCGGCCAGTCCGCAGGGTCATCGGATGCCACGGCCGTCGCACCGACGAGGGCGGCACCGATCGCGTACGTCGGGTACGCCACGGTGGGGTGCACCACGACGTCGCCCCGCCCGAGCCCCAGCATCAGGGGCATCAGGGCGACGAGTTCCTTCGAGCCGATCGTGGGCAGCACGTTCGCGACGGAGAGGTCGTCGACTCCCCGCCGGCGCGCGAACCAGTCGACGATCGCTTCGCGCAGCGCGGGGCTCCCCGACGTCTGGGGGTAGGCGTGGGCATCCGTGGCCGCCGCGAGCGCATGACGGATCGGCTCGGGGGTCGGGTCAACGGGCGAGCCTACGGAGAGGTCGATGAACCCGTCGGGGTGGGCCCGCGCGCGCTCAGCGAACGGGGCCAGCGAATCCCACGGGAAGTCGGGAAGCTTCAGCGGCGTGCGAGCCACTCAGCCCTCGCCGCCACCCGCGGGAAGAGCCGCGACAAGCGGGTGGTCCTTCTTCAGTACGCCGACCTTGGATGCCCCGCCGGGCGAACCGAGGTCGTCGAAGAACTCCACGTTGGCCTTGTAGTAGTCGGCCCACTTACCCGGAAGATCGTCTTCGTAGTAGATCGCCTCAACTGGGCAGACCGGCTCGCACGCTCCGCAGTCGACACACTCGTCGGGCTGGATGTAGAGCATGCGCTCGCCCTCGTAGATGCAGTCGACCGGGCATTCGTCGATGCACGCGCGATCCTTGAGATCGACACAGGGCTGGGCGATGACGTACGTCACTTCTGATCAGGACCTTCCGCGGCAGGGATTCCCATCTTACCGCGACGCCAGCGCCCGTCTTGCGGCCACGCCAGCACCACGCCAGCGATGACGACCGGAGCGATCAGGAAGATGTAGCCGACGACGTCGTCGGGCACCAGCACAGAACCACCGGCCGAACCGAGCGAGAGCAGCAGGATCGCGCCGAGCAGACCGACGGCCGCGCAGGCCGCGACGACCCTGCTCTCGAACACCAGACTGAGTCCCGTCAGCAGCGCCGCCGTGATCACCACCGTCGCGATGATGCCCCAGGGCACCGTGACTCCGAGTACGTCAACCGTTGCCCGGTGCGCGACCGTGAGCACACTTCCCGCGAAGGCACCGATCACCAGGCCGAGAACGCTCGACCCGATCCGCGACGGCAGGCTCATCGACGAGAATGCCCGAGCCGGGCGGAGCCGGTCGAAGCGCTCGGGTTCGCCCAGCGGCCGCGGCTCGCCCGAGGAGAGCGAGAAGGTGTCGCCCTGCACCAGCACCTGTGTGCGGTGCGCCGCCAGTGCTGCAGCCTTGCGCTGAGCAACTGCGGGATCGTTGACGACCACCGCCGCCCTGCCCCTGGGGGCGATCACGTAGAACGGAACGCCGATCACCTGAGCCGCCGTGCGGGTCGCCTCGTGGGCGCGCACATGGTCGGGATGCCCGTAGCCGCCGTCGGCGGCGTAGCTCACCACCACATCGGGTTCGACGTCGATGAGCACGGCAGCAATGTCTGCTGCCACCTCGCCCGCGTCCGCCGCCGTGAGCGAATCGGGGTCGAGGATGCCGCTGGCCTGCGCACCCCGCTTGCCCCAGCTCATCCCGGAGTCGACGTACCGTCGCGGCTCACGCCCCTGCCAACGAGCGTCGGGGTTACCCAGGATGCGGTGGTCACTGACCCCGAGAATCCGCATCGCTTCGGCGAGTTCGGCCTCGCGCGCGCTGCCGAGCTGCTCGGGCGCGTCGACCAGATGCTGGAGGTCGTCGGGGATCACCTCGCCGCGTTCGCCCCTCGTGAGGGTGAGCACTGTGACTGAAGCACCGCGATCGATCAGCGTGGCGATCGTCGCGCCCGTGGAGATGGACTCGTCGTCGGGATGCGCGTGAACAAAGAGCACTCGCTCGGTCACCTGACTACCCCTCAATTTCTCGCCGGGTAGACAGGATACGTCCTCCGGGCTAGGGTCGATAGGTAAGGTTAGCCTAACCAACCCCAAATCTCACGAAAGCTCACGTGCTCGCCAACTTCCTGATCGGCCTTCGCGAGGGCCTCGAGGCCGCGCTCGTGGTCGGTATTCTCGTCGCCTACCTGCGCAAGATCGGCCGCGACGACGTGCTCCCCCGCATCTGGCTGGGCGTCGGCCTCGCTGTCGCACTCTCCCTCGCCATCGGTGCGGCCCTCACCTTCGGTACCTACGGCCTGTCGTTCCAGGCGCAGGAGCTCATCGGCGGCATCCTGTCGATCGTCGCCACCGGCTTCGTCACCTGGATGGTGTTCTGGATGCTCCGCGCGGCCCGCGGCCTGTCGCGCGAGTTGCGCAGCGACGTCGACTCCCACCTCGCCGGCGCCGGCTGGGGACTCGTGCTGGTCGCTTTCCTCGCCGTGGGCCGGGAGGGCATCGAGACGGCCCTGTTCATCTGGGCCGCCGTGCAGGCGAGTGGCTCAACCGCCCTGCCCCTGGCCGGTGCCGCTCTCGGGATCGCCGTCGCGGTCGTGCTCGGGTACCTCATCTACCGGGGTGTGCTGTCGATCAACCTCAGCAAGTTCTTCACCTACACGGGCGTGATCCTCATCGTTGTCGCCGCGGGGGTGCTCGCCTACGGCGTGCACGACCTGCAGGAGGCGGGGGTGCTTCCGGGTATCAATTCGCTGGCGTTCGACGTGACGGCATTCGTGCCGCCGGACAGTTGGTACGGAACGCTGCTCAAGGGCACGCTCAACTTCTCCCCTGCGACCACCTGGCTGGAGGCGATCGTGTGGGTCGCCTACGTCGTACCGGTCATGACGATCTTCATCCTCAAGTCCCGCCAGCGCCCCTCGGTGCCGGTTGCACCCACCCCCGAAACCGCTGGAGCCTGATGATCCCCCGTTGTGCCCCCGCCACCGTGAGCCTCACCGCGTTGGCTCTTGCCGCGCTGGTCGCGCTCACCGGATGCGTGCCGAACGCGACATCCGCCGCCGGGTCGACCGAGCTGACCGTGGACTCGAGCGCCGACGCCTGCACCGTGTCGGCGGCCGAAGCGCCCAGCGGCACCATCTCATTCGTCGTGACGAACTCCGGCGACCAGGTGACCGAGTTCTATCTGCTGGGCGACGACGGTCTGCGCATCGTCGGCGAGGCCGAGAACATCGGTCCGGGCATCTCGCGCACCCTCGTGGTGCAGGCCAGTGCCGGGGACTACTTCACCGTCTGCAAGCCCGGAATGGTCGGCGCGGGCGTCGGCAAAGCTGCCTTCACTGTCACCGACTCCGGAACGCCGATCGCGCTGGGTGATGACCTCGCAGCCCAGATCGACACCGCCAACGCCAACTACAAGGCCTACGTCAAGGACCAGGTCGAGAACCTCGTCACGGGCACCGAGGCGTTCGCCGCCGCCTATATCGCGGGTGACGATGACGCCGCGCGCGCTGAGTACGCGCCGACCCGGGTCTTCTGGGAGCGCATCGAAACCGTGGCCGAGTCCTTCGGCGACCTCGACCCGCGCATGGACCTGCGCGAGGCCGACCTCGAGGAGGGCCAGGACTGGACCGGCTGGCACGCCATCGAGAAGGATCTCTGGCCCGCCGAGGCCGAACCCGGGTTCCAGCCCTACGACCAGACCAAGCGCGAGGCACTGGCCACCCAGCTCGTTGATGACACCCACACCCTGTACGCCGACGTAGAGCAGCTCGAGTTCACGCTCGCGCAGCAGACCAACGGCGCGATCGGGCTTCTCGACGAGGTCGCCAGCGGCAAGGTGACGGGCGAGGAGGAGTTCTGGTCGCACACCGACCTCTGGGACTTCCAGGCCAATATCGACGGTGCCAGGGTGCTGTACGAGGGCGTGCGCGACATCCTGATGGTCAAGGATGCCGCACTCGCCGACCGTCTCGACGCCGAGTTCGACGCGCTGCAGGTGCTCCTCGACGAGCAGCGCGTCGGTGACGGATTCCGCCTCTACACCGAGCTCGAGGCGGCGCAGATCCGCGGCCTGTCCGACCAGGTCAATGCCCTGGCCGAGCCGCTGTCGAAGCTGACCGCCGCCCTCGTGCTCCGATGAGTGACACGAACGACCCGCAGCCGGGGCTGTCCCGTCGCGGCCTGCTCGGATTCCTCGGTGCCGGCGCCGTCGGAGTCGGAGCGGTGGCGGCGGGTGCCGCCGCGACGACCACCCGCTCCCCCGCCTTCGCAGCGCCGGTGGGCCAGTCGGCGTCGGCGGCCCAGTCCGGCGCCGCCGCCATCTACCCGTTCCTCGGCGAGCACCAGTCCGGCATCGTGACGCCCGCACAAGACAGGCTGCACTTCGCCGCGTTCGACGTGAGCGACGTGACGCGAGCCGAGCTGCAGGAGCTGCTGCAGGACTGGAGCTACGCGGCATCCCGCATGATGGCTGGCCTGTCGGCCGGCGACCTCGGCGCTGTCGGTGGCGCCTACGACGCCCCGCCCGACGACACCGGTGAGGCACTCGACCTTCCGCCCGCGGGACTCACCATCACGTTCGGCTTCGGCCCGAGTCTGTTCGACGAGCGCTTCGGTCTCGCCTCGCGCCGTCCGGCGGCCCTCATCGACCTGCCGCACTTTCCGGGCGATGCCCTCGTCGAGACCCTCACCGGCGGCGACCTCTGCATTCAGGCCTGCTCGGATGACCCGCAGGTGGCCGTGCACGCGATCAGGAACCTGTCGCGCATCGCGTTCGGGCGGGCATCCCTGCGATGGTCGCAGCTCGGCTTCGGGCGCACGTCGTCGACGACTCGTGCCCAGGTCACCCCGCGCAACCTGTTCGGCTTCAAGGACGGCACCGCCAACCTCCGCGCCGAGGACACCGCGCTCGTCGATACTCACGTCTGGGCCGACGGCGACGACTGGATGACCGGCGGCTCGTACCTCGTCGCGCGCAAGATCCGCATGACCATCGAAACCTGGGACCGCACGTCACTGCGCGAGCAGGAGACCGTGGTCGGGCGCACCAAGGGCGACGGCGCGCCGCTCAGTGGAGGCGGCGAGTTCACCGAGCCCGACTTCACCGCGACGGGACGGGATGACGCCCCGCTCATGGCCGAGACGTCGCACGTGCGCCTCGCGCACCCGTCGATGAACAACGGCGCGACGCTGCTGCGGCGCGGCTACAACTTCGTCGACGGCAACGACGAGCTCGGCCGCCTGAACGCCGGCCTGTTCTTCATCTGCTTCCAGGCCGACCCGCGCACGCAGTTCGTGCCCGTGCAGCTCTCGCTGGCTCGACACGACGCCATGAACGAGTACCTGCGCCACGTCGGCTCAGGCATCTTCGCGGTGCCGCCCGGCGCCGCGCAGGACTCCTACGTGGGCGCCGGGCTGTTCGCCTGACCTACTGCGCGGCGTCCGCCGACGTCACGGTGTAGTTGGCCACGAAGCCGTTCTCGCCGTCCTTGGACACGACAACGAGAACGCCCCAGGCATCGGTCTGGCCGATGTAGGTGCCTCCGTCAGCGGTCGATCCGCCGAAGCCTGCCTCGCTGCTGAATCCGACGCCCTCGAGCTGTGCCTTGATCGTGTCGAGAGCGCCAGCGTCCGCGACCTTGACCGTCACGTTGTAGACCTTGCCCTGATCGTTGCCGATCGACCCGCCGAAGAGGATCTGGCCGTCGATGACGGGCACCTCGCTGCTCGGGTAGCCGTCGGGCAGGCTGGTGCCGCCGAGGTCGACGTCGCCGCCGGTCGCCCCTTCGATGAGGCTCTCGATCGGGTTGCCGAAACAACCGGACAGTGCCGGTGTGATGACCAGCGCGAGGGCGATCGCGATGGGGACTGTGACACGGTTACGCAGTGTGCTCATGGGGTTACTCCTCTGTCTCGATAGGGGTGAAGCGGGATTTAGCCGCGTAGCGCGGCCACATAGGTGGCTGCGAGTCCGAAGTCGTTGGTGTCTGCGATGGTCAGCTGCACCTGGTACTTGTCGTTCTGGAATACCCCGAAGGATCCCTCGGGCTGGGTCTGCTCGGCGAGGCTCTCGTACCCGGCGCCGGTGAGCCGAACGCTGGCGTCGGCGAACGCCGACGGTCCGTCCGCTACGGGGATGACCACGGTCCAGCCCGTGCCCAGATCGACGCCGAATGCCACGTCACCGGCAATGAGCGGGATCTCGTCGGTCGGGAACCCGGCGGGTAGGCCCGCGAAGTCAGAAAGCCCGCTGTCGGGCGGCGAGGTGGTCGTGCCGCCGTCGGTCACGGTGCCGTCGCCACTCTGGCCGGACTGGCCGGCGCCGCCGGTGCCGCCACCGGTGATGGTGGGCGCGGCGAAGCATCCGGTCAGAGACAGGGATGCCGCAAGCCCGAGTCCCACGAGTGCGACCAGAGTTACCGGCCGACGCCGGGGGCGCTGACGTATCTCGTGTGCTGTCACGCGCCCAGCGTAACCGGTGAGCGGACTGTCGCGCAGTGGGGGTTTCGTCATGTCTCTACGACGCGCGAACCCCCGCTGCGGGTTGACAGTTAGGCGTTCTGCTTCTTGCGCTGCGAGGCGGCGCGGGCACGCGCGTTGGCGTCGAGCTCGACCTTGCGGATGCGGATGACCTCGGGGGTCACCTCGACGCACTCGTCCTCGCGAGCGAACTCGAGGCACTCCTCGAGCGTCAGCTTGCGTGACGGGGTCATGCGCTCGAACACGTCGGAGGTGGACTGACGCATGTTGGTCAGCTGCTTCTCCTTCGTGATGTTGACGTCCATGTCGTCGGCCCGCGAGTTCTCGCCCACGACCATGCCCTCGTAGACCTCCTGCGTCGGCTCGACGAAGAACGTCATGCGCTCCTGCAGTGCGGTCATCGCGAATGGTGTCGCCACGCCCGAGCGGTCGGCCACGATGGATCCGTTGGTGCGGGTCTCGATCGCGCCCGCCCACGGCTCGTAGCCGTGCGAGATCGCGTTGGCGATTCCGGTGCCGCGCGTGATCGTGAGGAATTCGGTACGGAAGCCGATGAGGCCACGCGACGGGACGATGAACTCCATGCGCACCCAACCGGTGCCGTGGTTCGTCATCGTCTCCATACGACCCTTGCGCGACGCCATCAGCTGCGTGATCGCGCCGAGGTGCTCCTCCGGCGAATCCACCGTGAGGTGCTCGAACGGTTCGTGGAGCTTGCCATCGATGTACTTGGTGACCACCTGGGGCTTGCCCACGGTCAGCTCGTAGCCCTCGCGGCGCATCTGCTCGACGAGGATGGCGAGCGCCAACTCACCGCGGCCCTGCACCTCCCAGGCATCCGGGCGGCCGATGTCGAGCAGCTTGATGGAGATGTTTCCCACCAGTTCGCGATCGAGGCGGTCCTTGACCATGCGGGCGGTCAGCTTGTGGCCCTTGATCTTGCCGATGAGCGGGCTCGTGTTCGTGCCGATGGTCATCGAGATCGCCGGGTCGTCGACCGTGATGGTCGGAAGCGGCCGCACGTCCTCGGGGTCGGCGAGGGTCTCGCCGATGGTGATGTCCTCGAAGCCGGCGACGGCGACGATGTCACCGGGGCCTGCGGAGTCGGTCGGGAAACGGTCGAGTGCCTTGGTGATCAGAAGCTCGGTCACGCGCACGTTGTGCACGCTGCCGTCGCTCTTGACCCAGGCCACGGTCTGGCCCTTCTTGATCGTGCCGTTGAACACGCGCAGCAGGGCGAGGCGACCGAGGAAGGGGCTCGCGTCAAGGTTGGTGACGTGTGCCTGAAGAGGGTGCTCGTCGTCGTAGGTCGGAGCGGGGATGTGCTTGATGATCGCGTCGAACAGCGGCTCGAGGTCGTCGTTGTCGGGCAGAGTGCCGTTCTCGGGCTTGTTCCAGCTCGCGGCGCCGTTGCGGCCCGAGGCGTAGACCACGGGAACATCGAGTACGGCGTCGAGGTCGAGGTCGGGGAAGTCGTCGTGCATGTCGCTGGCGAGGCCGAGCAGCAGGTCCTGGCTCTCGGTCACGACCTCGTCGATGCGGGCATCCGGTCGGTCGGTCTTGTTGACCAGCAGCACGACGGGAAGCTTCGCCTCGAGAGCCTTGCGCAGCACGAAGCGGGTCTGAGGCAACGGCCCCTCACTCGCATCCACGAGCAGCACGACGCCGTCGACCATCGACAGGCCGCGCTCGACCTCGCCGCCGAAGTCGGCGTGGCCGGGGGTGTCGATCACGTTGATCGTCACGGGACCGTCGGTCGCGTGCTTGCCCTTGTACGAGATCGCCGTGTTCTTGGCGAGGATCGTGATGCCCTTCTCGCGCTCGAGGTCGTTCGAGTCCATCGCCCGCTCCTCGAGGTGGGCGTGCTCGGCGAACGAGTTGGTCTGGCGCAGCATGGCGTCGACCAGGGTCGTCTTTCCGTGGTCGACGTGAGCGACAATCGCCACGTTGCGCAGGTCGGAGCGTGTGGCGATTGCCATGGCAGAGTTCCTTTAGCTGGTGCGGCCCTTCTGGGCCTTGGATGCGACGCGGGTCTCCCGCCGCTCGCGCTGCGCAATCGGATCGGGCAGCGGCACGGCAGCGATGAGTCGCTGGGTGTAGGGGTCTTGGGGGTTGCGCAGGATCTCGTCTCTGGTCCCTTGCTCCACCAGTCTACCGCGATGCATGACCGCAATCCTGTGCGCGAGGATATCGACGACCGCGAGGTCGTGGCTGACGAACAGGCAGGCGAACTGCAAGCGCTCCTGCAGCTCCTGCAGCAGGTCGAGGAATCGGGCCTGCACGGACACGTCCAGCGCGCTCGTGGGCTCGTCAGCGACGAGCAGTTCGGGGGTCAGCGCGAGTGCGCGGGCGATGCCGACACGCTGACGCTGGCCACCGCTGAGCTCGTGCGGGTAGCGGTTGCGGTAGCTGGTGGGAAGCTCCACCTGGCTCAGAAGCTCCTGCACCCGCTTGTCGAGGTCCTTGCCCTTCGCCTCACCGGCCAGCAGCAGCGGTTCGCCGATGGACTGGCCGATCGGCATGCGCGGGTTGAGGCTCGAGCCCGGGTCCTGGAAGACGATGCCGGTCTTGCGGCGCAGGGGGCGCAGGTCTTTGTTGTTGGCGTGGGAGATGTCGTAGCCCACGACGCTGAGGGTGCCCTCGGCAATCGGAAGCAGGCCGACGGATGCCCGGCCCAGGGTCGTCTTGCCCGACCCCGACTCCCCGACCAGGCCGAGAATCTCGCCGGGGTAGATCTCGAGGTTGATGTGCTCGGCGGCCCGGAACGCAGGAACCCGCCCGCGCTTGGGGTAGTCGATCGCGACATCCGCGAACTTCAGTACCGGGGTGCGGCGGTCCTCGACGTTCGCGGGCTCCTGCTCGTTGACCTGAGCGCTGGCGGTGCCCAGGTGCGGCACCGCGGCCAGAAGAGACTTCGTGTACGGATGCTGCGGCTTCGTGAACACGTCGATGACGGTTCCCGACTCGACGGCCAGGCCATCCTTCATCACGAGGATGTTGTCGGCCAGGTCGGCCACGACACCCATGTCGTGAGTGATCAGGATGATGGCGCTGTCGAGGCGCTCCCGAAGGCTGCGCAGAAGGTCGATGATCTCCGCCTGCACCGTCACGTCGAGTGCGGTCGTCGGCTCGTCAGCGATGAGCAGCACGGGGTCGCAGGAGATCGACTGTGCGATCATCGCACGCTGGCGCTGGCCGCCCGACAACTGGTGGGGGTACTTGTAGAACGCGGTCGCGGGATCCGGCATCTCGACCTTGGTGAGCAGCTCGATCGCCCGCTCCTTGGCCTGGGTGGGGTTCAGGTCGAAGTGCGAGCGCAGGGCCTCCATGATCTGGAAGCCGATCGTGTACACCGGGTTCAGGGCCGTCATGGGCTCCTGGAAGATCACGGCGATCTGGTTGCCGCGCACCGAGCGCAGCTCCGCCTGCGGGATGCCACGAAGCTCGCGCCCGAGCAGCTTCACCGAACCGCTGACCTTGGCATTCGCGGGAAGCAGCCCGAGCAGTGCCATCGAGCTCGAACTCTTGCCCGAGCCGGACTCACCGACGATCGCCAGCACCTCGCCGCGCTTGACGACGTAGTTCAGATCGATCGCGGCCGGGTAGAAGGTGCCATCGACCCAGAAGTCGACGCCGAGGTCGGTGACCTCGAGAACGGTCTCTGCTGCGGTTGTTGTGGGGGTCACTGGGGTACCTCTCCGGTGCGGTCTGCGAAGCTAGGGGAATGCGCTTCGCCCCGACGAGTTTCCGTCCGGCCTTCGGCCGGGTACTGAGTGTGGTCGTTGTAGTTATGGCCGTTGCCGGCCTCGCCAGCTTTGTGGTCACCGGCGACTGGCTGGGACTCGTGCGCTACGGCTGGGCCCTGGCCCTGCTGGGCGCGGGCGCTCTCGCGGTGTTCTGGTTTCCCCGCCTGGACATCGCCGAACACGAGGTGACGGTGCGCAACGTCTTCAGCACCGTGCACGTACCGTGGCCCGCGATCGAGCGAGTCGACACCAAGTGGGCTCTCACCCTGCACACTGCCGAGGGCACGGTGACCGCCTGGGCGAGCCCAGCTCCGACCCGATACGCCAGCGCTTCGGCGAGCCGACGTGACGCCAGCCTGTCGGGAGACCAGCAGGGCTTCGCGCCGCGGCCCGGAGACCTGCCGACCACCGAGAGCGGAGCTGCGGCGTACGTGATCCGTCAGCACTGGGAGGACCTGCGCGCCGACGGCCTGCTGGCCTCGGGTGCCGAGCCGGGGAGCGTGCGCCGTGACACCCACTGGGCCACCATCGCGGTGCTCGGTGGACTGCTCGTGGCGAGCGTCCTGGGCGTACTGCTCTAGCCGCATCACGCGCTCTTCTCGGTGACGAACGTCGCCCGCGAGAGCGCCTTGTCCGTGGGCATGCGTCGCTGGCGCGGGTCGAAGGCATCCCGAAGTCCGTCTCCGATGAAGTTGATGCACAAGGCGATCGCGATGATGAACAGACCCGGCCACCAGAACAGCCACGGCCTCGTGGAGAAGGCGACCTGGTTCTCGCTGATGATCTTGCCGAGCGAGGTGTCGGGCGCCTGCACGCCGTAACCGAGGAAGCTCAGGCCGGTCTCGATGAGGATCGCCGCCGCCATGAGCAGCGTCGAGTTGACGATGATCACGCCGATGGCGTTCGGAAGGATGTGCCGGAAGATGATCCGACGGTCCCGTGCGCCCGCGACGCGGGCCGCGTCGACGAACTCACGCTCGCGCAGGCTGAGGAACTCGCCACGCACGAGTCGCGCGAGACCGGTCCAGAGCACGAGCCCGAGAATGATCGCCAGAACAGGCGCTCCCGAGATTCCGAAGCGACGACCCAGCACGGCGCCGATCACGATCACCGGGATGGTGATGATGATGTCGGTGAAGCGCATGAGCACCGAGTCGGTCCAGCCGCGGTAGTAGCCGGAGATCGCGCCGATGACCGTACCGATGAAGGTTGCGATCGCGCCGACGATGACCATGATCATGAGCGACTGCTGAGTGCCCCGCATCACGACGGCGAAGATGTCGCGGCCGATCTCATCCTGACCGAAGGGGTGGTTGCCGATCGCGAACGGGAAGAGGCTGAGGGTCGGACGACCACCGTTCTCGATCGCGACCGCGATGTTCCAGGTGTACGGCCACCAGCCGCCGGACTTCCAGTTGCCGAATGCGACACCCACAGACGTGAAGGCGAGCACGATGATGAAGGCGAGCACGACCATTGAGATCAATGCGCCGCGGTGCCGGAAGAACCGCTTGCGCACGATCTGACCCTGGCTGAGGCCGGCGATCTCCTTGAGCTCGATCGAGTTCTCGGCGTCGGTGACGCCGCCCTCGTGATGTCCCGGCTGTTCGACGGGAGGGGGAATGGTGCTCATCAGCTCACCCGGATTCTCGGGTCAAGACCTGCGTAAACCAGGTCGGCGATCAGATTGAAGAGGATGGCCAACGATCCCGTGACGAGGAAGAAGGCCATCACAGGGTTCGGATCGACGTGATCCAGACCGTTCTGGAAGAGGGCGCCCATGCCCGTCCAGCCGAACACTCGCTCGGTGATGACCGCGCCGCCGATGATGCCGCCGATGTCGAACGCGACGATCGTCGCGATAGGGATGAGCGCATTGCGGAAGGCGTGGCGCACGACGACGGTGCGCTCGGTCAGGCCCTTTGCCCGAGCCGTGCGGATGTAGTCCTGGTTCATCACCTCGAGCAGGCTCGCGCGGGAGTAGCGGGTGTACGTCGCGAACGAGATGAGGATGAGCGCGAGAGTCGGCAGCAGGAGGTGAGTGAAGAGATCCACTCCGTGAACCCAGAGCGAGCCCTCGAGCCCCGGTGTGCCCGACCCGATCGTTGCGATCGGCCGACCCTTGATGCGGCCGGAGTTGGCGTAGTCATCCCAGACCTGCATGAAGCGGTCGAGGGAGAGCACGGAGAAGGCGACGAAGCCTACGATCGCGGCAGTACGTGCAACGGGTCGTCGGTCGTCCCCACCCATGAACCACCCCACGGCGAGCGCCACCAGCACGGTGGCCACACCGATGCCGATCCAGCCCCAGAACGGCAGGCCGGTCGTGAAGTAGATGAACGGGTACCAGGCCGCGACCCCGATTCCGGCAACAACCAGCGACGCGTACAACGCCCGCCGATTCTTGAGCCCGGTGGAGATAGTGGTCACGCCGAAGGCCGCACCGACGAGGGTGAGCGCGACTCCGACGATCCCGATGTGGGGGTAGCTGAACCAGTCGGAGAGATCCATGTAGATGATCACGGCGGCCGAGGCGAGAGCGGCGGCGGCAAACGTGATGAGTTTGCGGCGCCCCTTGCCCGGCAGTATCGACATCCAGATCAACCCGGATATCACCGCCAATATCGGGATGATCCACGGGGCTATCTGGGGATCTGACAGGAAGTCGTTGAAGCCGATGGCCACGAACTGCTTGAGCAGCACGGCGACCCAGAAGATCGGCAGGGAGAAGAACAGGAACGACAGGAAGGTCACTCCGTAGTCGTAGCCGCTGTACTGGCGAAGCGCGGTGGTGATACCGACGACCAGTCCGAGGATGATGGCGATGACCGAGGCGATCGTCACGAGCTGGAGCGTGGATCCGGCAGCCTGGGCCAGAAGCACGGTGACGGGCTGGTTCTGCACAGTGACGCCGAGGTCGCACTGGCCGATGAAGCACTTGCCGACGCCGGCGATCCAGATGAAGTAGCGCAGGTAGGGCGGCACATCGAGGTGCAGCAGGGCCGTGCGGGCTTCGATGAGCTGCTGCTTGTTGGGGGCAGTGCTGGTGCGCAGGTCCTCGAGCGGGTCACCTGACAACGCCGTCAGGATGTACATGAGGTACGTGGCTGCGAGAAAGATGAAGATCGAGGCGATCAAGCGCCTCACGATGAATGTTGCCACTGACGGGCACCTACCTAACGGGCTTCCAAGGGTGGGCGCTGGGGCCTGTAACGGCCCCAGCGCCCTGGGTTGTACCTGGCTACTGCCAAGTCATGAGCGTGAGCTCATTACTCGGTGGCAGCGGTGACAGGCTCCCAATCCCAGATGTTCCAGAAGATGGTCGGCGCGAGCGTCGAGGGCGCGATGCCCTTGATCGCGTTCGGGTCGAACGCCGTCACCGACGGGAACTGGAAGATCGTGACTCCATAGAAGTCACTCCACAGAAGCTTGTCGATCTCCTTCTGGAGCTCGATCTGCTTCGCGGTGTCGAACTCCACACTGAGGGCAGCGGTGAGCTTGTCCATCTCAGGGTTGCTGTAGAAGTTCAGGTTGTTGATGCCACCCGTGGTGAACGTGGGGGGCGGGCCGTTGGTGACGCCGAGGCTCGTCGACTGCCATCCGAAGAGGGACGCGTCGTACGCACCGGGGGTACCGAGCAAGCCACCCCAGTCAGGGCTGGAGCAGTCGGTGACGTTGAAGCCAGCGAGAGCACCGGACTGCTGGATCAGCAGGAACTCGTTCGCGCGACGGGGGTTCGTCGACGAGAAGAGCATGCAGACCTCGGGGTTGGTGACGCCGGCCTGAGCCAGCAGCGCCTTGGCACCCTCGATGTCGACATCGGCGTACGCGGCCGAGCCGTTGTTCGCGACCGAGTCGTCGTAGCCCTCGGCACCCGGCAGGAAGACCTGCGAGTTGCGGACCTCGGCGTCGGGCTGCAGCGGAACGATGAGCTTGTCAACGATCTCCTGGCGCGGGATGACCTTCATGAACGCCTCACGGATGAGGGGGTTGTTGAAGTTTCCGCTCTTCGACTGGTCGAACTGGAGGTCGATGTGCTCGTAGGTGCCCTCGTAGCCACCGATGACGGTGACGTCGAGTGCGGCGAGCGCGTCAGCCACGTCAACCGTCGCCTGGGGCGAGATGACCTGGACTTCACCGTTCTGCAGGGCCTGTACTGCGGCCAGCGGGTCGGTGATGAAGCGCACGGTGATCTCTTCGACCTTGGCCTGGTTGGCGCCCGTGTACTGCTTGTTCGCCGTGAGGGTCACGTACTGGTCAGCGACGAAGTCGGTGATCACGTACGGGCCGCTCGACAGAACGAGGTCGGGGTTCGACGGCATCTCGGTGAAGTTGAAACCGGAGTTCCAGAAGCTCGAGATGGAGGCGAGGGCGGTCTTGTCATCGTTCTCGATGGCGTCGTAGATCGCGTCCTTGGCCTTCTGGTTGTCGTCGATGCCCAGCGCGTTCTTCGCCACGACGTGCGCGGGAAGCGGAGCGCTGAAGACGAGCTCCCAGTCAACGAACGGTGCGTCGTAGGTGAGCGTGATCGACTTCTTGTCGTCGCTCACCTCGGGCAGCGTGCTGACGAGGCCGAGACCCGTCGTCGGGTCGGCTCCGGAGTCGAAGTACACGACGTCCGTGGGGAAGTCGGAGGTGAACTCACCGGTGTCGGGGTCCGTGTACTCGGCTGCGTCGAAGTCCGGCGTGTCGAGGGCGCGTGAGAGTGCGGCCCACTGCAGGAGAAGGTCGGCCGCGTCGACGGCGGTGCCATCGGACCACTTGACGCCATCAGCGATCGTGTACTTGACCACCAGCGGGTCGTCCGAGATCTTCTCGTACGTTCCGAACGAGGTGTCCTTCACGAGGGCGGGGGTGTTGTCGTAGTAGTTGAAGCTACTCAGAGTGGCGTACGTGATGTTGTTGTTCGCCGTGGCGTTACCGAAAGAGGTAAGTCCGTTGTACGAGTAGAACGGCTGGTTCCACGCCACCGCCAGCGATGAACCCTCAACAATCTCCGACTGCGGCGCTGCGCAGCCCGAGAGGATGAGAGCACCGGCGGCGACTGTAGCGGCAGCTGCCGCGAGTCGTCTGATTCTCAATTTTCCTCCTGTGCAAGATGAGCAAACGGCACGACAATTCCTAGGCCGCACCGCGCTTGGTAGTTCACACCCTAAACGGGGGTATAACACTGGCAAAACTGTAGGGGGAAACGTTACACAGTGGTAACGCTCTTTGGATTTCCTTGCGCCCCTCGGGGGAATCGTGCGCGAATCTGTCGCCAAACGCAGTTATCTTGCAGATCGCCCTGCGGGACGATCTGAATGAGCGTGATTCACGGCGTAGCATCGAACTGTGACCGAAGAGGGATTGTCGAAACCATCCAAGGGGCCACTGCTGGTCTTCGACGGGGACTGCGCCTTCTGCACGTCGGCCGTGAACCGGCTCAGAGCCATCCTTCCCGTGTTCCCCCCGACCTCGCCCTGGCAGTGGCTGGACCTCGATGAGTACGGGCTCACGACCGACGATGTGACGCGGTACGCGTGGGTCGTGACATCCCGGCACCAGTACGCCGGCCACCTCGCCGGTTCGGCCCTTCTGCGTATGCAACCGACCTTCGGATGGCGCTTCCTCGGTCACCTCATCGCTACTCCCCCGATCTCATGGGTCGCCTCCCTCGTCTACGACTGGGTCGCCGCCAACCGCCATCGCCTCCCGGGGGGCACCCCCGCCTGCGCGATGCCGCGAGCCGAGTGAGGCTCGCGCCAGGTCCCTACCCCGCCGCCGGGATGGACCCGTTACCGAGTCGGGGTCGGCTCGCCACCGAGGTACTGATCGTCCTCGGGCTCTCGCTCGGAGCATCCGCCGCCTACTCGGTCGTCTCGATCGTCAACCGGATGACGCGCACCGAGGCCCTCGGAGACCAGAGCACCTCGATCAACAACCCGTTGAGCGAGCGCCCCACGTTCGACCTCATCTACCAGTTGATGGGCATCTTCTTCGATCTGGTTCCGGTCGCGCTGTGCGCGTTCCTGCTCTGGCAGGTCACCCGCCCGCACCTGGGGCGGCTCGGTATCGATGCCACCCGCCCGGGCTCGGACTTTCTGCGCGGGCTGGTACTCGCGCTGCTGATCGGCATCCCCGGCATCGGCGTCTACCTCGGCGGGCGCGCGCTGGGCATCACCGTCACGGTCGTGCCGAACGCCCTCGACAGCTACTGGTGGACGGTTCCCGTGCTCATCCTCTCGGCGCTGCGCGCCGGCGTCACCGAGGAGGTCATCGTCATCGGCTACCTCTACGCACGCCTGACCGACCTGGGCTGGGGCAAGTGGTCGATCATCCTGGGTTCGGCGACCCTGCGCGGCACTTACCACCTCTACCAGGGCTTCGGCTCGTTCATCGGCAACTTCGCGATGGGCGTGCTGTTCGGCTGGCTGTACACGAGGTGGGGTCGCGTGCTTCCGCTGGTGATCGCCCACACGCTCATCGACACGGCGATCTTCGTCGGCTACCCCTGGGCGGCCGCGACCTTCCCGGCTCTGTTCGGCCTGCCGGGCTGACCGGTGATCGAGCGTGTCGAGATCTCGACACGCTCGATCAACACAGCGTCAGGCGAATGCCTCCACCGGTGGGCACGCGCACACCAGGTTGCGGTCACCGTAGGCGTTGTCGACACGACGCACCGGCGGCCAGTACTTGCCGCGGATCAGTGAGCGCAGCGGGTAGACCGCGAGCTCGCGCGAGTAGGCGTGGGTCCACTCCCCCTCGATGACCGATTGGGCGGTGTGCGGGGCGTGCACGAGCGGGTTGTCGTCGGCGGGCCAGACGCCTGCCGCGACGGCATCCGCCTCCTCCTTGATGGCGATCATCGCGTCGATGAAGCGATCGATCTCGGTGAGATCCTCGCTCTCGGTGGGCTCGATCATGAGCGTGCCCGGCACCGGGAACGACATCGTCGGGGCGTGGAAGCCGTAGTCGATCAGCCGCTTGGCCACGTCGTTGTTGTCGATGCCGGTCGCCTCCTTGAGCGGCCTGAGATCGAGGATGCACTCGTGCGCGACCAGTCCGTTGTCGCCCGCGTAGAGCACCGGATAGTGCTCGCGCAGCCGCACCGCCACGTAGTTGGCGGCGAGCACGGCGGCACCGGTCGCGGCCTTCAGCCCCTCGGTGCCCATCATGCGCACGTACGCCCACGAGATGGGCAGGATGCTCGGGGAGCCGTACGGCGCTGCCGAGATCACAGTGTGCTGGGTCACGCCCTTCACTTCGAGAGCGTCAGTGAATGCGCGCTGCTGCATCGGGTGGCTCGGAAGGAACGGCGCGAGGTGCGCCTTGGCCGCGACCGGCCCCACGCCCGGACCGCCACCGCCGTGCGGGATGCAGAACGTCTTGTGCAGGTTGAGGTGCGAGACATCCCCACCGAAGTCGCCGAACCGGGCATACCCGAGAAGGGCATTGAGGTTGGCGCCATCGACGTAGACCTGACCACCCGCGGCGTGCACTGCGTCGCAGATCGCCCGAACCTCGTGCTCGTAGACGCCATGAGTCGACGGGTAGGTGATCATGAGTGCAGCGAGGTCGCTGGCATGCTCGGCGACCTTGAGCCTCAGGTCGTCGAGGTCGACGTTGCCGAGGTCGTCGCACGCGACCACGACGACGCGCATGCCCGCCAGTACCGCGCTGGCCGCGTTGGTGCCGTGGGCACTCGACGGGATGAGACAGACCGTGCGGTCGAGATCGCCACGCGAGCGGTGGTAGCCGCGGATGGCGAGCAACCCCGCCAGCTCACCCTGGCTGCCGGCGTTGGGCTGCAGCGACACCGAGTCGTAGCCTGTGACCTCGGCGAGCCAGTCCTGCAGCTCGCCGATCAGCTGAAGGTATCCCTCGACGTCGGACTCGGGTGCGAAGGGGTGCAGGCCCGCGAACTCGGGCCAGGTGACCGCCTCCATCTCGGTGGCCGCGTTGAGTTTCATCGTGCACGAACCGAGCGGGATCATGCCCCGATCGAGCGCGTAGTCCTTGTCGGCGAGGTACTTGAGGTAGCGCATCATGGCCGTCTCGCTGCGATGCGTGTTGAACACGGGATGCGTGAGGTACTCCCCCTCGCGTGTGAGCGAGTCGGGCCAGGACTGGCCGTCGACGGGTCCGTCGGTCGAGGCATCCAACCCGAAGATCTCATCGAGCGCGGCATCGAGCGAGCCGTCGGCGCTGGTCTCGTCGAAGCTCACCGAGACGGTGTCCTCATCGACGAGGTGCAGCAGGATGCCGCGCTCGCCCGCATCGGCAACGATCGCCGCCGCGCGCCCGGGGACCGGGACGGTCACGGTGTCGAAGTAGTCACCGTGCACGCCCACGCGCCGGGCGAACAGCCGAGCGCGGATGTTCACGGACTGCGCTATGCGCTTGAGTCCGTGCGGTCCGTGGTACACCGCGTACATCGAGGCCATGACGGCCAGCAGCACCTGCGCGGTGCAGATGTTGGAGGTCGCCTTCTCGCGGCGGATGTGCTGCTCGCGCGCCTGCAACGAGAGCCGGTAGGCGGGGTGGCCGTCGGCATCCTGCGAGACGCCGACGAGACGGCCGGGGAGCTGGCGCTCGAGGCCGGCCCGCACGGCCATGTAGCCGGCGTGGGGACCGCCGAAGCCCATGGGCACACCGAATCGCTGGCTGGTGCCCACAGCGACGTCAGCACCGAGGTCGCCCGGCGAGGCGAGCAGGGTGAGTGCGAGCAGGTCGGCCGCGACGACCGCCACGCCGCCCTGGGCCTGAACCGCCGAGATGGCCTCGCGCGGATCCCAGACGCGACCGGATGCGCCGGGGTACTGGATGAGTGCGCCGAACGCCGGTTGAGTAGCCGAAGGCGTATCGAAACCGTCGGCCGGGTCTCGATACGCGGCTTCGCCGCTACTCGACCAGCGGGCCTCACGCAACTCGATACCCACCGCCTCCGCGCGGGTGCGCAGCAGTGCCTTCGTCTGCGGCAGCGCGTCGGCATCGACGAGGAAGACGTTCGAGGCCGAGCCCGAGGCGCGGCGTGCCAGAAGCATCGCCTCGACGACGGCGGTGCCCTCGTCGAGCATCGACGCGTTGGCTGTGGCCAGTCCGGTGAGCTCGGAGACCATGGTCTGGAAGTTGATGAGCGCCTCGAGTCGCCCCTGGCTGATCTCCGGCTGGTAGGGCGTGTAGGCGGTGTACCAGCTCGGGTTCTCGAGCACGTTGCGCTTGATCACCGCGGGCGTGATGGTGTCGTAGTAGCCGAGACCGATCATCGATCGCCGCACCCGATTCTTGCCAGCGAGTCGACGCAGCTCGGCGAGTGCGTCACGTTCGGAGGCTGCCGCGGGGATGCTCGAACGCTCCAGCGGCTTCACGTGGATGGAGGGCGGCACGGCGGCATTCACGAGTGCGTCGACCGTCGGATAGCCGACGGCGGCCAGCATGGTGGCCTGCGCCGCGGCATCCGTGCCGATGTGGCGGTCCTGGAACATCTCGACAGGCTCGATGACCGGCACTACTCCCCCGTCAGCTTCGAGTACTCGTCGAAGGAGAGCAGGGCGGGCAGCTCGGCGTACTCCACCTTGATAAGCCAGCCCTCGCCGAACGGGTCGCTGTTGACCAGCTCGGGGCTGGCGACCACGGCGTCATTGGCCTCGACGACCGTGCCGTTGACCGGAGCGAACAGCTCACCGACCGACTTGGTCGACTCGATCTCGCCGACGACCTTGCCCTCGGCAACGCTCGAGCCGGCCTTCGGGAGGTCGACGAACACGATGTCGCCCAGCTTCTCGGCCGCGTAGGCGGTGATGCCCACCGTGGCGACTGCGCCGTCGACGAGCACCCACTCGTGCTCGGCCGTGTACTGGAGGGTCTTCGGATCAGCCATGGTTCTCTTCCTTCTTGTAGAACGGCAGTGGGACAACGGATGCCGCAACGCGGCTTCCGCGGACGTCGATCTCGAGCGTGGTGCCGGCCGCGGAGCTCGCGACATCCACATACGCCATCGCGATCGGGTAGCCGAAGGTCGGGGACAGCGCCCCGCTCGTGATGATGCCGACCTCGTCGTCACCGTCGAAGATCAGGTAGTCGGCGCGACCGGCGCGTTTGCCCTCGCCACGCAGCCCGACGAGCACGCGGGCATCGGCGGGCGGACCCGCCTCGATGGCGGCGCGGCCGACGAAGTCGCCCTCCTTGCTGAGTGCGACCACGCGACCGAGTCCGGCCTGCACCGGGAACGTGTCCAGGTTCAGCTCGTGTCCATACAGCGGCATGCCCGCCTCGAGCCGCAGGGTGTCCCGACTGGCGAGGCCGGCCGGCACGAGGCCGAAGGGTGCGCCGGCCGAGATGAGGGCCTCCCAGAGGGATGCCGCGGCATCCGCCTGCACGTAGAGCTCGTAGCCGTCTTCGCCGGTGTAGCCGGTGCGACCGATGATGAGCGGCAGGTCGCGGAACTTCGCGTCGGCGCTCCAGTAGTACTTGAGCTCGTCGAGAGGCGTCGCCAGCTGGGCGATGCCGGCGGTCGCCTCGAGGATGCCGCGCGAGAGGGGCCCCTGCACCGCGATCAGCGAGATGTCGTCGCTCTGGTCCTCGATGGTGACGTCGAAGTCGCCAGCGCGCTCGGTGAGTGCGGCGACCACCGGGAAGCGATTGCCGGCGTTGGCCACGACGAGGAACGCGTCATCCGCCCGTCGATAGACGACGAGGTCGTCGATGATGCCGCCGGACTCAGCGAGCAGCAGGGAGTACTTCGCCTGCCCCAGCGCGATGGCCGAGAGCTTGCCGGCGAGTGCGTAGTCGAGAAACGCCGGCGCGTCCGGGCCCGACACGAGGATCTCGGCCATGTGCGAGATGTCGAAGATGCCGGCGGCAGTGCGCACCGCGTGGTGCTCGGCCAGGTCGGAGCTGTAGCGCACCGGCATCTGCCAGCCGGCGAAATCGGTGAAGCTGGCCCCAGCATCGACGTGCAACTGGTGAAGGGGGGACGATCGATCGCTCACGGAGTTCTCCTGGATGCACGGCTGCGGGTAGAACTCCCCCTCTGTAATGGGCCTGAGAGTTTCGCGACCGTGCCTGAGACAGGGGTCACTTTCACCGTCGGCGGCTCTGACGTGCGCGGTGCTGGGTTTCGATACGCGGCTACGCCGCTACTCAACCTGCTTCGCGCTTCGCGAGAAGCACTTTCCAGAGTGGCCAGTTCGATGCGGTACATGAACCTGAGAGATTGGCGGGGAGGCTTGCTCCTTCGGTGCTCCGGGCATCATGCCCCGAGCTCTCCCGCATCGTGTTGCGGCCCGGTATTCAGTTGTGGGGTCAGCCTAGCAACCACACGGGCGGGCCGGGGCTCCGACGACGCTCGAGGGGCGTGTCCCCAGTAGGCGGGACTGGTGCCCAGATGTTTTGAGGAGTAAACCATTAGGTGGGGAAGGTGCATTCGCGATCTGGCGCTGTCGGATCGCACTCCTTGGGGGAGGAGCAGCCATGGACGTAGTCGAATCGGAGCCGGTCACACCGCTGGCAGTCACGTTGCCCGGGCGACCCGCCGAATTGCACGCGGGCATCATCGCCGCATTCGCTCTGGGCCGCTCGACGCCGCAGGAGCGGCATCCGCACCCCAGTACGACACTTCTGAAGTCGGGACTCGACCGGCTCGCACTGCGACTCGGCGACGGTGAGAGCGTCTACGTCGACCGCACCGACCACCTGATCGTGCAGATGGCGACCCACCGGCCGCTCGCGGCCCGACGCCGCATGCAGTCCCTCATCGGCGGACTGGTTCGCTCACCGCTCGTCGACGAAGACGGCCCGACCCACGTCGATGTCGGCTCGGCCTGGACCCGCCTGAGCGGCGAGATCTTCACCGACGCCTCCCGCATGCGCGAAGTCTCCGACCAGGCCGACCAGTCACTGCGCAACCGAGATCTCGTACTGCGTTCAGGCGAGCGGGCGAAGGCCAGGCGCAAGCCGGCCAAGGCGTTCATACCGCTTCTCACCGTGCTCTCGATCGCGCTCACCTTCGCCCTGCCGCTAGCGATCATGATGCTCGCATACCTCGCGGGCGTGGATATCTCGGGCTTCGTGTATCTCGGTCTGGTGGCCGTACTGCTGCTCATGTCGGCAACTCAGCTCGCTGAGGGTCTCAGCGCCCTGAGGAAGAATCCCCTGCCACCGCCCAGTGCAACGCCCGCGCCGCCAGCGACGGCCATCGTTGCCGCCTATCTGCCGAACGAGGCCGCCACGATTCTGGAGACCCTGCGCTCCGTGCTGTCGCAGAAGTACGACGGCGGCCTTCAGGTGATCCTCGCCTACAACTCGCCCGTGAGCCTTCCGGTGGAGGACGAGCTCCGGGCCCTCGCGGCCCAGGAACCGCGCCTCGAACTGCTACGGGTCGCCTACAGCCGATCGAAGGCCGACAACGTCAACGCGGCACTGGCCATCGTGACCGGCGAGTTCGTGGGAATCTTCGACGCCGACCACCACCCGATGGTCGGATCCTTCGAGCGCGCGTGGCGCTGGTTCGCCGACGGCGCCGACGTCGTGCAGGGGCACTGCGTCGTGCGCAACGGCGACGAGTCGGGCATCGCCCGCCTTGTCGCGGTCGAGTTCGAGCAGATCTACGCCGTCAGTCACCCGGGGCGCCAGCGACTGCACCACTTCGGCATCTTCGGCGGCTCGAACGGCTACTGGCGCACCCAGCTTCTGCGGGAGACCCGCCTTCGCTCGCAGTTCCTCACCGAGGACATCGACTCGTCCATCCGCGCGGTGCGGATGGGGGCACGCATCGTCAACGACCCGGGCCTGATCAGTCGCGAGCTCGCGCCGGTGAACTTCCGCGCTCTGGAAGCAGCGGATGCGGTGGGCCCAGGGATGGTTCGAGGTGAGCCTGCGCCACGGCCACTCCGCCATCTCGCCCAGCGGCCTGAGCCTGCGCCAGCGCTACGGCCTGTGGATGCTGCTGGGCTGGCGAGAACTCTTCCCCTGGATCGCCTCGCTGATGTGGCCGACCCTCGCGTTCTTCATCTGGCGCGACAACGGAATCGATCTGGCCAATGCTCCGCAGGTGTTCTGGCTCACGACGGCGTTCACGCTGACGACAGGCCCGATCCTGATCGCCTTCGCCTACAAGCTCGGCGCTCCGGAGATCCGCGAGCACACGTCATGGTGGTGGCAGTACGTCTTCGTGTCGGTGATCGCGTACTCCGAGCTGAAGAACATCATCGTGCGCGTGGCGCAGATCCGGCACATCCTCCGCCAGGACGAGTGGGTCGTGACCCCCCGCGGTCACGTCGATCGAACGTCTACCCGCACCTAGTCGGCGAGCCTGACCAGCGCCTCGTTGCGCTTGAGAAATCCCGGCTTCCACGGCGGATCGTAGCGCGCGAAGTACACGTCGCCGTCGGGCGTGAGACCCTCGAGAACGAGCGCCGCGAGGAGGTCAGCCGCGTTGTCCTCGTAGCGCGGCGTCGACGAGCCGCCGCTGAACCTGCGCGCCGCGACGAGACCGCCAGCCACGGTGCGTGAGCGCACGGCGGAGTTCGTCGGGGTGGGCACTGAGGCGGCATCCATCGTCTCGGGCATCACGAAGCTGACCGTCTGACCGCCAGCGGGCCGCGGGCTCTGGATGACCGGGGCCGTCATGGCGATCTGCTGGCGGGCCTCGTTGTTGCCGCTGATGAACCCGATGAGGGGACGGAAGCCCCGGTTGCCGGCCTCGAAGAACGAGCCATCGACGTCGACCTCGACGAGTTGGTGGTCTGGATAGCGACGAACCTCGAACCCGTCGTAGCTGCGCTCGACGGTGTACGGCTGCACTTCGGTCATGGCCGCAGTGTACGTCGTCAGTCCGGGACTTCCTCGTCGTCGGCCCACGGCGCTCGCAGGGTGAGCTCCGCCCCCGCGGCGAACTCGATGATGTTCTCCAGAAGCTGCTGGAGGCTGCCCGATCTGAGCAACGTCACCTGGTCGAGTGGACCGAAGGGGGCGATGGCCGCGAGCTGCCAGGCGGCCGCGACGGGGTCGTCGGCGAGGGTGATGTCTGCTGGCCAGGTCTGGTCGGCGAACTCGCTCGCCAGCGCGATCAGGCGGCGCACCGACTCCTCGGCGCGATCCCGCAGCGGCTGGAGGTCTTCAGTCCAGACGAGCTCGGCCATCTCCGTGACCGATGCCCGCGGGTAGGGGTCGTCGTCCAGCCACTGGTCGACCTCCACCCGACGCCCGCCCTCCGCGACCAGCACGACGAAGCCCTCGGTCGCATCCATCTGGGTGATTCTGGCGACCGTGGCGACGGGAAAGCGCTGCTCGCCGCCCCCGACCTCCTGGCCGCGCTCGATGAGTGCAACCCCGAATTCGGATGGCTCGTCCTGCAGAATCTGCGACAGCATGATGAGATAGCGGTCCTCGAAGACCTTCAGCAGCAGCGGCATGTGCGGGAACAGCACCGAGCCGAGCGGGAACATCGCGATGTCGGTCACGGTGTCCAGTATTGTCGCAGGGTGGGCAGGAGACGAGGCAGGCACGTGGCGACACGGGCCAAGTCCCGCAGATGGCTTCCGATCGCGGGGATCGCCGCCGCATCCCTGATCGTCGTGGGCGCGTTTGCCGGCCCGTCGCTGTTCGCCTCCGCAGGCCAGACGCCCGCTGCCGAGGTGACCCGCAGCGCGCCGCAGTTCGCCAAGGGCTCCGCGCAGGCGCCTGCGAAACAGCCGGCGAGCGCGGCGACATCGGGCACGGTCACCCCCGAGACTCCGGCTGGTGGCTCCAGCTCGGTCTTCGTGCCGCTGCCGTGTCCTGACGGCTCGACCCCGGTCGATTCGGCCGATGCGGCGCTGCCGTGCGAGACGCCCTCGGGATATCCCGGCGGCTGATCCCGTCGCCGCGTCACGAGAGCCCGCCAGCGTCGATATGCTCGTGGCAACAAGTCTTGGAGGGCATCATGGCGAAGAGTGACAAGAAGGTCGTGCGGGTCGAATCCACGCCGGCGAGCAAGGCCGAAGAGGCGCGCGAGTCGAACTGGAAGCCAACCCCTGAAGCAAAGAGCAAGGCGATCGGATTCCGCGTGATCGCCGGCGTGCTCTGGCTGCTCGCGATCGGCACCGAGGCCTTCGCCATCTTCTGGGTGCTGCGCCAGAATCCGGTCAACCTGATCCTGCTGATCGTGCTTCTCGTCGTGATCGGCGGTCTGGCGGTCGGCGGATCCCTGCTGTGGAAGCAGGCCAACCGCCTCGACCCCGCCTCACGCACCGACAAGTTCCGGTTCTTCGTTCAGAACCAGCTGGGCGCCATCATCACGATCATCGCCTTCCTGCCGCTGATCATCATGATCTTCCTCAACAAGGACATGGACGGAAAGCAGAAGGGCATCGCCGGCGCGATCGGCATCGTGCTTCTGCTGGTGGCGGGATACTTCGGCACCTCGATCAACCCGCCGTCGACCGAGCAGTACACCGCTGAGACCGAGCAGGTCGTCGAGATCACGGGCCAGAACCTCGTGTTCTGGACCAAGTCGGGCAACGTATTCCACCTCTGCCAGGATGCCTCGGCCGTCAACCTCGACTCCGCTGACAACACCATTTACTCCGGAACAGTCGCCGAGGCCCACGCCGCGGGCAAGCCGCGCCTCACGCTGCAGGTCGAGCAGGAGAAGAAGCAGTGCGGTTTCGACACTGCGGCCGAGGTGACCCCGGAGCCGACCCCGACGCCGTAACGCCCGGTCGCGCGATCAGCCGAACGCGCCGAGGATCAGCCCAGCGACGGTGAGCGACACCACGTCGCCGCCCACTTCGATGATCCACACACGCAGACCCTGTCCACCGAAGAGCCGGTGTGAGAGGGAGCTTGCTGCGGCAATACCCACGCCCAGCAGCAAGCCGGTCACCGCACCGCCGAGCGGTCCGACCGGTCCGGTGGCCGCGCTCACGAAGTGAATCACGATGGCCGTCGCGATGACCTGAACGAGTGCGCCGACGGCCGTGAGGCCGAAGGTCAGGGCCATGCCGTGCGCGTTGGGTGACTTCTGCGGATCATTGCCCATCGCCTTCACCCACAGCGGGTAGAAGGTCTTGGGCGCGAACCAGATTGCGCCGATCACGAAGAATGCCACGAAGGCGACGAGGATTGCCAGCCAGTTGAGCTCAGTGAGGATCATGCCGGTGAGCCTAGTGAACTAGTGCGGCTCGCCGCCCGCGCGCATGCACAGCCACCGCAAGCCCTCGGCGCTCTCCTGCAGACAGCGCGAGGTGCGCCAGACGCCCTGCTACGCGACGCGGCGGCGACGAACCACGAGCGTGACACCCACGAGGCCGAGCAGCAGACCGGTGACCGCGATTGGCGCGACATCCACTCCGGTATTGGCAAGGGCTGGCTTGACCGGGGTGTCGATGATCGTGACCCACCACGAGTTGTAGTTGAGCGTGGTGGCCGTGTCCACTATGTCACCCGAGAGCACGGGCGCGACGCCGAAGGTAGCCAGCGGCGTGCTGTACAGGGCGGAGTAGACCGTGTCGCCGGGGTACTCCACCACCCAGGCGATACCTGCGCTGTCGATGGCGAGACCATAGACGTTCTCCGCCTCGGCGGAGAACGTCCAGCTGGCGACGTACGTCGCGGTCACGGCCACGGGGTCGAGGGTGAAGAGGTCTCCGTCCTCACCGAGCAGGTACAGGATGCCCGTGGTGGGGTCGACTGCGGCTCCGTAGGCGTTGGTCGTAAGGGCGGCCAGGGCCCCGAGGTCGGTCGCCGCACCGGTAGCCAGGTCGACCCGATACAGCTCGTTGAAGTCGAGGACATAGGCCGCCCCATCCAGACCGATCACCAAGGTGTCGACGTCAACCGGGGTGACGCCGTCGAGTACCGGCCCCACTTCGACCAGGGCGCCCGTGAGGGTGTCCCACTTGACCAGCACCGAGTCGGTATCCCAGATCGTGCCGTACAGCGTCTTGGACGACTCATCCCACGACGCCTGGTAAGCGCACTCGTAGCCCGCGTTTCCGGAGCCGATCGCGGTGGTAGCACCAGTGGTCGAATTCACGTCGAAGATCGTCGCATCGGTGCCGCCGAGGCACGAAGCGGCGATCAGCGTGTCGCCGTCAGGCAGGCTGGGGCCGGCCGCGTTCGCTGGGGCCGCGACGGCGAGGAGTGCGATCGAGAGGCCGGTGACGGCGAGGGCGGTGCGCAGGGCGGTCATGTCGTCCATTCGGGCAGGGATCAGAGACTTT
>ENA-UOYA01001087-UOYA01001087.1-activated-sludge-metagenome-genome-assembly--contig:-NODE-1087-length-30803-cov-7.770229_pt1 | contig 30803 bp, 17 predicted proteins | sample MGYA00238163_ERZ764804 | MGnify/ENA primary metagenome ERZ764804 (study PRJEB28919, sample SAMN05720223) | activated sludge metagenome | isolation source: Anaerobic digester | place: Hong Kong... | reverse complement strand
AGGTGATACTGGAGCAACAGGTGCAGCCGGCTCAACAGGCAATACTGGAGCTACTGGCTCAACGGGAAGTACTGGAGCAACCGGAGTAGGTTTGGCATGTTGGGATTTAAATGGCAACGGAACTTTTGATGTTGCCACTGAAGATTTAGATGGAAACGGAGTTCCAAGTTTAGGGGATTGTTCAGGAATCGGTCCGGTGGGAAATACAGGGGTAACCGGAGCTACAGGTAGTACAGGTATTGCGGGTAATACTGGTGCAACAGGTGTTACAGGAACAACAGGAGATACTGGTGCAACAGGTACAGTTGGAACTACAGGAGCCACAGGCGTTACAGGTTCCACAGGTAATACTGGTTCAACTGGAGGTACAGGTTCAACCGGAGCCACAGGTGATACAGGCGTAACGGGAAGTACTGGAGCCACTGGTAATACAGGTGTAACGGGAGCAACGGGTAGTACTGGAACAACGGGTGTTACTGGTTCAACCGGGGATACTGGAGCAACGGGTACTGCTGGAGCTACTGGAGTTACCGGAGCAACAGGAATTACCGGGTCAACTGGTTTGACCGGAGCCACTGGTATAACAGGCACTACTGGAGCTACTGGCTCAACGGGAAGTACTGGAGCAACCGGAGTAGGTTTGGCATGTTGGGATTTAAATGGCAACGGAACTTTTGATGTTGCCACTGAAGATTTAGATGGAAACGGAGTTCCAAGTTTAGGGGATTGTTCAGGAATCGGTCCGGTGGGAAATACAGGGGTAACCGGAGCTACAGGTAGTACAGGTATTGCAGGTGTAACAGGAACAACAGGTAATACCGGAGTTACTGGATCAACGGGTGTAACAGGAAGTACAGGCTCTACAGGCGCAACCGGTTCAACAGGTTTGACAGGAGATACTGGCGCAACAGGAAGTACGGGTGTAACAGGTAATACAGGTACTACAGGCGTAACGGGAAGCACAGGAACAACTGGAAATACAGGAGTTACGGGAAGTACGGGCTCTACCGGTACAACTGGGGTAACGGGAACAACCGGGAACACCGGAGTAACAGGCGCTACAGGCGTTACTGGTTCTACAGGAGTAACAGGCGTTACAGGTAATACTGGCTCGACAGGAGTAACTGGAGCAACGGGAGGCACTGGAGCAACAGGGGTTACAGGTTCAACAGGTAGTACTGGAAGTACAGGAGCAACCGGCTCAACTGGTTTGACCGGAGATACAGGCGCAACAGGAAATACAGGTGCAACAGGTACTACAGGAACAACCGGGTCCACTGGAGTTACAGGAGGTACTGGCTCTACCGGTGCAACTGGCGTAACGGGCACAACCGGAAGCACAGGAGTAACCGGCACTACAGGCGTGACTGGTTCTACGGGTTCGACCGGAGTAACAGGAAGTACTGGTTCAATAGGAGTTACAGGTTCAACAGGAAGTACAGGTGTAACTGGATCTACTGGTACAACAGGTAGTACTGGAAGTACGGGCACCACTGGAGTAACCGGGGTTACAGGTGTAACTGGCTCTACAGGTTCAACTGGCGTAACAGGAACAACAGGTACTACGGGAACAACGGGCGTGACAGGGGTTACAGGAGTTACTGGAAGCACTGGATCGACAGGATCGACAGGCGTAACAGGTACCACGGGAGCAACGGGTGTGACAGGAGTAACCGGCTCAACGGGGGCAACGGGTTCTACTGGCGCAACCGGCTCTACAGGAACTATAGGTACAACAGGCTCTACTGGAAGTACAGGATCAACAGGTGTTACCGGTCCAACGGGGCCGACCGTATTGAATTCATTAAATACTGACGGTGTTGTACTTGGTCCTACTGCTGCAAATGCCAATCAGGTTTGGGGTACAGATGCATTAGGAAATCCGGGTTGGGTAACCAGTCCTGATTGGAAAATTATTGGAAATACTGGTACAAACGATCCTGCTCTTCCTGCAACCTATGGAACATCAACAATAGCTTCTGGTGAAAATTGGATTGGAACTACGGATGCAAACGATTGGGTTGTTGGAACTAATAATATTGAGCGAATGCGTATCTTAAAAGGGAGTGGAAATGTTGGTATTGGACTTGCTTCTCCCGCTTCTCGTTTAGACGTATATAGTGATAATTTAAACACAACTGCTAATTTTAGTAATGGAAATAGTGCATTACCAGGATTCATAAAAGCGGTTTATGGATCGTCAGTCATGTCTCCTACACTGGGTATGGGAGGTGATTTTACAGGTACTTATGCTGGTGTAAGAGGTTTTAGTACTAGCTCTCAAGCAGCAAATAGCTACGGTGTGTTTGGACAGGCAAATGGCAATAGTATCACAGCAGGAAATCGATATGGTGTATATGGGTTTGCGTCTGAGTCAGGCGGTGGTCCATCTACAGTGATTGGAGGGTATTTTTCAAGCTCAGGAGGTGTATCAAACTACGGAGTAATTTCACCATTAACAACGAATACCAATGGTTTTGGTACGGGTACACCAGTCTCTCGAGTAGATATAAATGGAGATTTGGCATTACGTGAAGGGACAGCCATTGTTGTTACCGCTGGTACAAATGCAATTGTACTAACGGGAGAGTATAGTCATTATCGTTTAACCGGAGCTTTAGGTGCTTTCAATGTAAGAACTATTGCCGGTGGGAACAACGGACAGATAATTACCTTAATCAATAATACTACTCAGGTAATGACAATTACCAATGGTTTTGCTTCTAATGATGCAATTTTAACCGGTACCGGTAGTAACCTAGTATCGAATGGTACAGATAACTCGAGTGTTACATTGATTTATAACTCTACTTTACTTCGATGGGTGGTTATTGCAAGTTCTGGAATGATAGGAGGAGGTGATTGGCAATTGACAGGAAATACTGCTATAACCAATCCCGCTAACCCTGCTACTTATGGCACTTCAACTATTGCTGCAGGTGAGAATTGGATTGGAACTACAGATGCGAATGATTGGGTAGTTGGTACAAACAATATTGAGCGAATGAGAGTGAAGAAAACATCCGGATTTGTTGGTATTGGAACTGCAACACCGGTCAACACTTTAGATATTGGCGGGAAAAATCAATGGGATTTATCAACAACCGAGGGCGATGTTCGTATCGGAAATCCAACCTATAGATTGAAAATTGGAGTTGCAACAGGAGGTGGAGGTGCAGGTGATGCTCGTATTTATGCTTCCGGTGGTACAAACCGCATAATTCTCGGAGGAAATACAAGTGATGTTGCCGCTATAGATGGAACAAATATTAGAGTAGGGGTAAATGTGATTGCTCCTGCATCTAAATTGGATGTTAATGGTGATATAGCTTTACGAGAAGGAACGGCATTTACGGTAGCTACAGGAGCTAATGCGCTTTTACTTGCAGGAGAATTTAGTCATTATCGACTTACAGGAGCTGCTGGTGCATTCAGCATTAGTACAATAACTGGAGGGAATAATGGACAAATAGTTACCTTAATTAATCATTCAGGGCAACAGATGACTATCACAAACGCTTTCAGTGCTTCTATTGATGCAATTTTAACAGGATACGGTTCAGATTTAGTTTCAACAAGTACCGGAAATTCAAGTGTTACGTTAATCTATAATTCAACTATTCAGCGTTGGGTTGTGATTGCAAGTTCCGGTATGCAAAGTGGTTCATCTATTGACTGGCATATCACCGGTAATGCAGCTACTAACGACCCTGCAACTCCGGCAACATATGGTTCGTCTACAATAGCCGCAAATGAAAATTGGGTTGGAACCACTGATGCAAACGATTGGGTTATTGGTACAAATAATATAGAACGTATGCGGGTAAAGCAAACAGGTCTTACCTCTGGTTATATTGGAGTAGGAACCGCTACACCAGCCAATCCGTTTGAAGTTTTTGCACGAAGCGATGCAAACAAAGCAGGTGTTTATAGCTATGCACAACAAGTGGCGACAGGTGTTGATTACAACAATAGAGGTGTTGTAGGTATAGGAAAAGGCGGTAATGCATCTTGGGGTTATGGAACCGGAGTTGTAGGTGTTGGAGATCAATTAAATTCTTTTAATGCTACGGGTGTTTATGCAGTTTTAGGAACAACGCTACAGGCGAGTCCAACCTATACAACAGACCAAGCTTTATATGCTGATGGTAGAAATTTAGGTAGTGCGGGTATTTTTATGGGTGGTCGAGTAGGTATAGGTACTGCAACTCCTACTTTAGCACATTTACAATTACAGGGCACTGTAGGAAGCACAACCGCTATGTTTGGCGGAAGTGCAAACTCTCAGGGAATTTCGTTGGTTTCCGATTGGCCAGGATTGTATTTTAATTGTTATTACAATGGTGGAATTCTTTCTATGGCAAATTCAGGATATCCGTCCATTATTAATACTGATCAAAGCTTAGGAGGGTTAACTTTCCAAACAACGAATACAGTAATTGCCGCACAAAACGCTACTGTTGCACCACTGGAGAGAATGCGTATAACCGGTACCGGGTTAGTAGGTATAGGTACAACTGTTCCTGGTGCACATTTGGATGTTTTAGATGCAAGTGTAGGTGTTGTAACTGTATATAGAGGCCGAAATTCAAATGCAACCGGAACAATAACTCAGATAGGTAGTATAGAATACTTCCAAGATCAGGCATCTACTATTGATTTTACTGGAGGAAGTAATTTCTCTATCAACTTAAATGCTGCTGCATCTTACGAGTTACATATGGCTAATAACTCTGCAGCAAAACCAACTTCGAATACTTGGACGGTTACTTCTGATGCTCGCTTGAAAGAAGATGTGACTCCATTTAAAGACGGTTTGAGGACATTGAAAGAAATCAAACCGGTTTACTTTAAGTATAATGGTAAAGCGGGAATGCCAAAAGAATATGGTGTTGGTGTAATTGCACAAGAAATTAAAGAGGTGGCTCCATATACTGTAGGGACTTGGGAATATTTACCTAGCGGTACACCAATTGACGAGAACACACATTCAAAAATTGAGCAGTATTATAGTGTAGATAACGGTGCATTGACTTATGTAACCATCAATGCTGTGAAAGAATTGGATGAGAAATTAGAGAAGCTATCTGCTGCTTATGCTACAGTGAGCGACTTTGGTGTTCAAGAAATGAAATCAAATGAATTGTTTGTAGCTTATAGCGATGACTTCAAATCTAAACTACAAGGCCAACCTGTGGTTACCATTACACCGCTATCTTCGGATGTTTCGTTGTACATTTCACAGCAAAATGAAAATGGGTTCTATGTGAAATACAATGGAACTGTTAAACCTACTTCATTCAACTGGGTGGCCATGGCCAAAGTTCAGACAAAAGCACTTCAGCCTAATGTGAACTACACTGAAGAAGAGCGTCAGAAAATGCTTTCTAAAGTGGTTATTGCTCCTGCAAAAATCAAGTTGCAGAAAGAGTTAGATGAGATACAGAAGAGAAAGAATGAAAAGGCTGCTCAAGATGCACTTGATCAGAAGCGAGATCAAGAAATGAAAAGCCGTATGCAAAAAGATAACCGTGTTGAAGAAGAACAACGATTGAAATTGGAACAAGAAAAGAATCGTTAATGTTTTTCCATAATAGTAAAACGGCTACAAGACATCTTGTAGCCGTTTTACTATTAATTCAATTTCACATCTACTTCTTCTAAAGCATGTAAGGCTTTGAATACTTCATTCACCGGATTTACCATAAATTTTCGAGAATAAACATTTAATACAATCTCTTCGCCCTCATGTTTCAATTTCATGTAAACAGGAAGTTTCCCGGGATGTTGTTCAAAAACCGTTTTCATTTCATCTATCACTCGATCGGATAGCGTTGCAGCATCAATAGTAATGGTAAGGTTTTTAGCTATTTTATCGCGCACTTCGGATAGTAACTCAATCTTCATAATCTTGAATTCAAAATTATCGGGTTGATTATAACGGGGTTGATAACGCCCGTTGATGTATACCATTGCCCCCATGGTTTCTGCAAAGTTTTTAAACTGAATGTAGTCTTTCCCAAACAAGGCAAACTCAAAGGTGCCTTCAAAATCTTCTAATGTAAAAGAAACGTATTGGTTACCTGTTTTCGAAACCTTTGTAATCGTTTTACTGATGATGCCTGCAATCTTTAAATCTTTATCCTTTACCTCAGGAATATTCTTTAAAGAACAATTCGTGAAGTTTTCAATTTCTAATTTATAATCATCGAGCGGATGTCCGCTGATGTAAATGCCTACTACTTCTTTTTCGTATTTTAATTTTTCCAACAAAGGGTATTCCTCTTGTTTAGACACAGAAGGTTCCGACATTTCAACTGAAATCGATTCGCCAAACAAGGAGTTTTGATTCATTGTTTTGGCACTCTGTTCGTTGTTACCATAACGAATCATTTTTTCAATCAAGTTCATGCCGTCTTTAGGATCGGGAAGAATAAAAGTTGCACGAGAATATTGTTGAAACGAATCGAATGCTCCGGCATACGCCAAACTCTCTAACGATTTTTTATTTACTGTTCGGAGGTTTACACGTTTCGCAAAATCAAAAATCGATTGATATGGGCCATTGAGTTTTCGCTCTTCCACAATCGATTCAACGGCTGCTTCACCAACACCTTTAATGGCAGATAAGGCGTAGCGAATTTCGCCTTTTTTATTCGCTGCAAAACGAATATTGCTCTCGTTTACATCCGGTCCCAAAACCGGAATACCCATTTTGCGAGACTCTTCCATGAAGAAGGTAATCTTCTCTAAGTTTCCTTGGTTATTCGACATTACTGCAGCCATGTATTCTGAAGGATAATGCGCCTTTAAATAGGCTGTTTGATAGGCCACTAAAGCATAACAGGTAGAGTGCGATTTGTTGAATGCATATTGTGCAAAGGCTTCCCAGTCGGTCCAAATTTTTTCCAAAATCTTTGTGTCGAAACCCTTGCCGTTTCCACCTTCCATGAATTTGGATTTCATCTTATCCAGTACATCCTTTTGTTTCTTTCCCATTGCTTTACGCAGCGTATCGGCATCCCCTTTCGTGAACCCTCCTAACTTCTGCGACAGCAACATCACTTGCTCTTGGTAAACGGTAATTCCGTAGGTATCGGACAAATATTCTTCCATTTCAGGAAGGTCGTAGGTTACCGCTTCTTGTCCTAATTTTCGTTTGATGAATTTCGGGATGTACTCTATAGGACCCGGACGGTACAAGGCATTCATGGCAATTAAATCACCAAAACGGTCGGGCTTTAAGTCGCGCAAATATTTTTGCATACCGGCCGACTCAAATTGAAACGTACCATTCGTTTCGGCTCGCTGATAAAGTTCAAATGTTTTTAAATCATCTAATGGAATAGTATCGATATCGATTTTAACGCCATGATTTTGTTCGATTAATGCCAAGCTATCGCGAATGATGGTAAGGGTTTTCAGGCCTAAGAAGTCCATTTTAATTACCCCAGCATCTTCAATAATATTGCCTTCGAATTGCGTAATCCATAAATCCGTATCCTTTGAAGTGGCTACAGGTAGGATATCTGATAAATCGGTTGGGGCAATAATAATTCCTGCCGCGTGTAATCCGGTACTTCGCACAGAGCCCTCTAGAATGGCCGCTTCTTGGAGGATGGTTGCTTGTAAATCTTTACCGTTATAAATCTCGCGCAGCTTTTTGATATTGTCCATATCTTCTGCCTGATAGCCTTCTTTTTCTTTCAATGATTTTGGGCCATCGAGTGGAGCGAAGAGTACACGATTCAATACAGTTCCCGGTTTATCGGGCACTAACTTCGCAAGGGCATTGGCTTCCGGCAAAGGTAAGTCCATTACTCTACACACATCTTTGATACTCATTTTGGCGGCCATTGTACCGTAAGTAACAATTTGTGCGACTTGGCTCTTGCCATATTTCTGCACCACATAATCGATTACTTTTTGACGACCTTCATCGTCAAAATCAGTATCGATATCGGGCATCGACTTACGATCGGGGTTCAAGAAACGCTCAAATAGTAAGTTGTATTTAATGGGGTCGATGTTTGTAATACCGATGCAATAGGCCACAGCAGAACCCGCAGCAGATCCCCGTCCGGGGCCAATCATTACACCTAAATCGCGACCTGCTTTAATGAAATCGGCAACAATTAAGAAGTAGCCCGCAAATCCCATGGTCTTCACGGTATGCAACTCAAAACGCAAGCGTTCTTCTACTTCTTGGGTGATGTCTTTGTAGCGCTCTTTTGCTCCCATAAAAGTGATGTGCTCCAAATAATCATCTTGCGAGGCATAACCTTCCGGAATTTGATAGTGCGGCAACATAATGTCGCGCTTCAGTTTTAGGTGTTCGACCTTACCGAGAATTTCTTGTGTGTTATCAATGGCTTGCGGAACGTCTTTAAAAATCGTAGACATTTCCTGCGTATTCTTGAAATAGAACTGATCGTTATAGAAAGCGAAGCGTTTGCCTTTGGAAGAAACATCTTCATCAAAGTCCTTCATTTTTTCAGTCGATTGTTTTTCACCTGTGTTAATACAAAGCAAGATATCGTGCGCATTGGCATCTTTTTGATCGATATAATGCGAATCGTTGGATGCAATAACCTTTACATTGTATTTAATCGCCCACTTTAACAAGACTTGATTCACTTTCTCTTGTTCGGCCATGCCGTGGCGTTGGATTTCGATATAGTAATCTACTTCACCATTTTCGCGGGTAAACAAATCTAACCACCATTTAAATTCCTTTTCACCTGCTTCTTCTCCTTTTTTGAGAATGGTTTGCGGTACTTCAGCACCAATACAGCATGTAGTCGCAATCAACCCCTCGTGGTATTGAAGTATTAACTCTTTATCAATTCGTGGGTATTTCCCATACAAACCTTCGATATAGCCGAGTGAGCAGAGTTTAACCAAGTTTTGATAGCCTTTAGCATTTTTTGCTAAAAGTAATTGGTGGTAACGTTTATCTCGATCATCTTTGGTGAATTGACGTTTGTGCCGATTTTCCACCACGTAAAACTCGCATCCAACAATAGGTTTGATTTTATTGGGTTCGTCTTTGGTGTTGTATTTGGCGGCTTCGGCAACGAATTGAAATACACCAAACATATTGCCGTGATCGGTAATAGCTAAGCCTTTCATGCCATCATTCACAGCTTTTTTATACATGCTCGAAATATCGGCAGCTCCATCAAGCAAAGAATATTGGGTATGGCAGTGGAGGTGAACGAAGTTAGACATGGCATTAGTTTAAAAGGATGACTGTTTGAATTCGAAAACTGTTCGAACCCATTGGCGAATTTAGCGAAACCAAATCTAAAGTGGGTGGGTGTGGAAAAATAAAGATACGAGTTTGAGCTTTTAAGGAACTAGATCTAACCTCTGTCAAGGAATAATTATTTTCTGCACAAGGTCTCTTGTTTTCAATATATAGCTGCCTGAAGCTAAAAAAGCTAAATGAATGGTATTTTCGCCTTCGTCTAATTTTCCCAATTGCATTATCTTGCCTGAATAGTCTAGGATTTCATAATTCGCAGCAATTGGCGATGAAATTTTGATAGAACTATATAATGCAGGGTTAGGGTAAATGCTGGTTGTATTAACAGCATTATTTTCTATGCCGGAAAATGTTCCGATGAATAACTTTTCAGTATTGGCATTTATGATAGATTTATCGGTTTGGTTCGCTAAAAAAGCATACCCCCTAATACTGCTATGATTCCATGAAGTGGAAACAGCATATCCTTTAGGTACCACAATGCTATCGCCAATATTTGTTGGAAGATTAATGAGTATTCCGCTTGAATCGGTTAATGCTTTTCGCATAACTCCATAATGCGTATTTATGCCATTGGGTGCTGCATATGCAACAGAATCTTCTCCAATAGCCAGGTACAATTTAGCGCTCGTTTGTGTATCGGTAGCTCTCTTAATGATTGTAGCTGTTATGAAAGCATCGGTTGGGCTTGTTTTCTTGTGTTCTAATTTTATCTCATAGTTTGATAATTGATTTAGAAACGGATTAACCACGGTACTATCTATAATGTTGTTTACCTCTGTTCCTTGTATAAACAAACGAGGGGTTGAACCAAACACTCCATAATATTTAGTTCTACCATCGTATTCGCTTTTATTTTGTTGACTAAAGAAACAATTGGGGTAGGGTGCACTGGGATAGAATGCAATTTGTATTAGATTCGGATATTGATTTAATGTGTTAAAAATCCCAGGTTCTAAGGCTCCACATATACTACAACGCGTATTTGAAAAGAGTTCAATAACAACATTCTTTTGAACTTGTGCGTCAACTCTAATACCTATAAATAGCAAAATGGTAATCAATAGATATTTCATAGTTGAATTGTTTTAATGTTTTTCAGTAATTCTATTGAAAATAGGAAACGCTTAAACGCGAAGTTGTGATTTATATTGTGAGAAGGATTCCTTTTTTTATATCGATTTTTGTATAACTGAAAACAGGAAAAAAACTGTCACAAATTACATCAGTTTGGGAAAGATTATTTATAGATTTAACTAAAATCTTTTCTCCATGAAATTTTCGGTTCGAATTGCCTGTTTTGTAATGCTTGTCATTGCAATCTCTTCCTGCAACAAAAACAAAGTACAATTGCTGTACACCAATGCCAAAGAGGAAGTTGGCACTTTAGGAAACCTCACCTTTAGTTTTGATAAGAACATGGTGCCCGATTCACTGCTAGAAATGTGGGATAGTACCGAATATGTTGCGTTTGAGCCGAATATTCCAGGTCGTTTTCGCTGGACGAGCGTGAACGAATTAGTGTTCTCACCATCGGCTGAATTACCTGCTGCCACTGATTTTAAAGGTTCATTTACAAGCAAACTCAATCGGTATTCCTATAGTTTATCGGGCTTGCCTAAATTAACGTTCCATACACCTTATCAAAAGATTGAAACGGTGAACGCCTTATGGACATTAACGAATGAGACTTCCGGCATACCAATGGCACAATTGGAATTGTATTTTTCATTTCCGGTGGACCCCATTCAATTGAAAGAATTATTGCAAATTACTGAAGGAAAGCAAGAGAAGAATTTTCAGATTGTAACGGCTTCCAAAGATTCGAAAATTGAAATCAATATCAGCGATTTAAAAGCAGAAGATCGAGACTACAATTTGACCGTTACTTTGAAGGCCGGCTTGAAACCTGCTAATGGAGGGGCAAGCACAAAAGAGCCCGTGACAATGAATGTGCAATTGTTATCTCCGTTTACGTTAGCCATTCAAGAAGTACAAGCGCATCACGATGGAGTAGAAGGCTCGGTAAAGGTATTTACATCACAGCCTGTAATAGCCGAAGCGATTGAATCGTACGTTTCGCTCGATCCGAAAACACCATTTAAAACTATCGTTGAGAAAAACGGATTTACCATTGTTTCCGATAAAATAAATCCGGCCAATGTGTATCAATTGCATTTGCGTAAAGGCATGAAAGGTAAGATTGGCGGTGAATTGAAAGAAGACTATACTGCCGATTTGCAATTTGGTGAATTAGAGCCTTCGATCAGTTTTGGTAACCGTAAAGCGGTCTATCTTACCCCAAAAGGCAATCGAAATATTGAAGTGAATATTATCAATGTGCCGAAAGTAAAGTTGATTGTTACTAAAATTTATGAAAACAATTTGTTGGCCATGAATCGCATTGGGTATTATGAAAACGATTATGGGGATTATGAAATGAGCGAAGCCAGTGATTATCAATTAGGCGATCGGATTTATGAGACAACAATTGAAACATCAAAGTTGCCGAAACATGGTAATGGTCGATTATTGAAAATGGATATAGCTGATAAGTTGCCGAATTTTTCAGGTGTTTATAATGTAACTATTCAATCGAAAACACAATATTATTTACGGGAATCGAGAGTGGTTTCACTTTCTGATATTGGTTTAATTGCGAAGAAAGGAAAAGATAAAATGATGTTGTTTGCCAACTCTATTCAATCGGCTACCGGGCTTTCCGGTGTTCAGTTTCAGGTCTATGGTGCGAATAATCAAATTGTAGCCAAAGGGGTTTCGAACAAAGATGGAATTGCGGAAGTGGCTATTCCTGCTAGTCAGTTTTCGGGCTTTACTCCATTTATGGTTACTGCTAAATTGGGTAACGATTTTAACTATTTACCATTTAATACAACTCGCGTAGAAACATCTCGGTTTGAAGTAGATGGTTACAGTCCGAATGCATCCGGCTTACAAGTCTTTATTTATGGTGATCGCGACATGTATCGCCCAGGAGAAAAAATAAATGTGAATGTTATTGCGCGTGCCGATAAATGGAAAGTGCCATCTGCTCAACCTATCAAATTGAAGCTGCAAATGCCCAATGGTAAGGAGTTGAAGCAAATTCAAAAAGTGCTTAACGAGCAAGGTTCTGTGGATGCTTCGTTTGATATTCCTGCAGCTGCCATTACCGGTACTTATACGCTATCTGTGTTAAATGGAAACGATGTGGTATTGGCTACCTCAAATTACATGATTGAGGAATTTATGCCCGATAAAATTCGTGTGCGTACTTCACTCGATAAAAATGCATTGAATGTTGGTGATGCTGCTGTGCTTACGGTTCAAGCCGACAATTTGTATGGTACTCCTGCCAGTGGAAAAAATTACGAATGCGAAATTCAAGTAGATCGAAAATATTTTGATGCCGGTCGATACAGTAGATTTAATTTTGAACTTAATGCCAGTGCCTTAAGCTTGGATAAAGTGGAACGCAAAGGCCAATTGAATGAACAAGGGCAAGCTAAGGAAACTTATGCTGTGCCTGCAAATTGGGTAAATAATGGACAGTTAGATGTAAATTTCTTTACTACTGTGTTTGATGAATCGGGTCGACCTGTGAATCGAAAATCAACAGCAACGGTGTACACACAGCCGTATTTCTTAGGTGCTACCAATGACGATAACTATTATTGTCCGGTGAATCAGTTTATGAAATGCAATTTGATTGCCTTAGATAAAGCATTGAAGCCGGTTTCTGGTAAAGCACATGTGCAAGTGGTAAAGCATGAATATAAAACCGTGTTGAATAAATCAGGTGAATATTTTACTTATAATTCTCAGATTGAAGATAAAGTTTTAGTAGATCAAACAGTAGTTGTATCGGGTGAAAATACAGCGTATTCATACATGCCCAAAAGTAATGGGGAGTATGAAATTCGCGTAGCCATTCCCGGAGCAAATAACTTTGTTCGCATGCCATTCTATTGCTATGGTTGGGGTTACAATACATATTCTTCGTTTGAAGTAAACACGGAAGGAACAATTGATATGCAAGCTGATAAGGAAAAATATAGTGTTGGTGAAACGGCCAATATTTTATTGAAAACACCTTTCAATGGTAAAGTGATTGTGACTTTGGAGCGCGATAATGTGCTGAAAACATTTGAAGTGCAAACCGATAAGCGTTCTGCAATGATTTCAATTGCAATGAAAGATGAGTATTTGCCGAATGTGTATGTGACCGCCACACTTATCAAGCCCCATACAGAAACAGATTTGCCACTTACTGTAGCGCATGGATTTACTTCTGTTTCGATTTTACAATCGAATCGACATATTAATCCGGAAATTTTGGCTCCTAAATCTGTACGATCGAATACCCATCAGGTAATTAAGGTGAAGGCCATGCCGAATTCAAAAATTACTTTTGCTGCTGTCGATGAAGGTATCTTGCAAATTACCGGATTTAAAACGCCCGATCCGTTTGAATATTTTTATCAGAAATGCGCATTGGGAGTGAATTCATACGACATGTATCCATTATTATTCCCTGAGTTGAAAGGCACAACATCGAGTGTGGGTGGAGATGGTTTTGATTTATCGAAGCGTGTGAATCCGATTAGTGCGAAGCGGGTTAAATTACTTACGTATTGGAGTGGTGTAAAAGATGTGAACGGCAGTGGTGAAGCTATTTTTGAGTTTGATATTCCTTCGTTTGCCGGGGAAGTTCGCATGATGGCTGTTGCTTATAAAGACGAAAAATTCGGTAGTTCACAAGCCAGTATGACTGTAGCTGATCCAATTGTTGTAAATACTACGTTACCTAGGTTCTTGAGTCCTGGCGATACTGTAAATGGTTCTATTGTGTTATCGAACACATTAACCACATCACAAAATGCAAGTGTAGATTTAATAGGCGCTAAAGGAGTGAGTGTAATTTTAGAATCCGGCAAATCGGTTTCACTTACTGCTAAAGGCGAAGTGCGTGTACCGGTTAAAATTGTTGCCGGTAATGTGATTGGTGTTACTTCGTTAAAAACTAAAGTAACCGGTAGCGGGGTTAATTTTGAGGATGTAACAGAGATGGCCATTCGTCCGGTGAGTTCGTTGCAAAAATCGTTTAGTAGCGGTGAAATTGGAGTGGGTCAAACAAAATCTATCAGTGCTTCAAACTCAATGTTTATTGATGGTTCTCAAGCTTACAAGTTAACAGTGAGTCGTTCCCCACTAATAGGATTTGCGAAAAACTTATCGTACTTGATGAATTATCCTTATGGTTGTTCGGAGCAGATTGTTTCTACCGCATTCCCTCAACTTTACTTTGCTGATATTTGCAACGGGTTAAGTAAAGATTCCAAAAATAGTGCTGCATTTAATGTAACAGAAGCTATTCAGAAATTGAAAATGCGACAAACGTATTCAGGCGGAATTACATTATGGGATGACGGTTCAGAGCACTGGTATGCATCTGTATATGCTGCACATTTCTTGGCAGAAGCAAAACGAGCAGGCTTCGAAACTGATAAAGTTTTTACCGATAATTTGTGTAATTACTTAATTCAAAAGTTGAAAGCAAAAAGTAGTATTCCTTACTACTTCAATCGTGGACAAAATCGAATGATTGCCCCACGTGAAGCGGTATACAGCTTATATGTATTGGCAATGCATGGCAAGCCGCAAGTGAGTATGATGAACTATTATGATGCGAATAAGAACCAGCTAACGGCTGATTCGAAATATATGTTGGCATGTGCCTATGCTATTGCAGGAAACAGAGGAAAATACAGTGAATTGTTGCCGCAAAGTTTTGGAAGTGAATTGGCTGATGCGGAAACCGGAGGGTCGTTTGGTTCAGCTTTACGTGATGAAGCCCTAGCGCTAAATGTTTTGTTGGATGTGGATGCAAAAAATCCGCAAGTAACTGTAATGAGTAAGCACATTGCCGATCAATTGAAATCACGCGATGGCTATTACAGTACACAGGAAAATGTATTTTCTGTTTTGGCGCTTGGAAAAGTGATGCGTGCCGCGAAGGCCAATAAAGCCAATGCTTCTATCAAGGTAAATGGAAAACAAGTATATCATTTTGAAGGAGGAACTTATACATTGTCTTCTAAAACATTGCCGGCAGGCAAGATTGATATTACTCCGGAAGGCGAAGGTTCCGTTTATTATTTTATGGAACAAGAAGGCATTACTCGCGATGGTTCATACAAACAAGAAGATAATTTCTTGAAAGTACGTAAAACCTTCTATGATAGATATGGACATACTTTGAGCGGAAATACGTTCAAACAGAACGATTTGATTATTATTGGAATTACTTTAGAAAATGCATTCTCTCGTTCTGTTGATAATGTTGTGGTTACCGATATGTTGCCTGCTGGTTTTGAAATCGAAAATTCGCGCATCAACGAAATTCCGGGTATGGATTGGATTAAAGATGCTTCCTATTCTGATGCGATTGATATTCGTGATGATCGAGTAAATATTTTCACAGATGCAAATGGTAAGAAGAAATTTTATTATGCTGTTCGTGCAGTTACACCGGGTTCATTCCACATGGGGCCTGTGTCTGCCGATGCGATGTATGCTGCGGAATACCACAGCTACAACGGAGGAGGAATGATTAATGTAGTTAAATAGATTATGGACGTTACAGCAAAAGAAATTATAGGTACTGCACCCGCCCGTTTTCGTGCAGAAAAATCGGATGGAATAAATACTGTTTTTCATTTTGATATTTCAGGCCAAGATGGAGGGCTGTTTACAATGGTTATCGAAAATGGTACATGTACTCTTTTGGAGGGCTTACAAGGTGAGGCGAAATGCGTGATTACAACAACTGATAGTCATTATCGCGATTTGGAAACCGGGAAGCTGAATCCTCAATTGGCTTTAATGATGGGCAAAGTAAAGGTGAGTAGTCTTACTGAAATGATGGCATTTTCGAAGTTGTTTAGAAAGTTTGATGTTCAATATTTGTCCGGACATGCTGATGTCTCTGATGGCATAATTGAAGTTATTCGACCGGAATTAGACGGCCCGTTGAAAGGGGTACGCATACTTGATTTTTCACGTTTGCTTCCTGGACCTTTGGCTACAATGCTTTTGGCAGATATGGGTGCAGATGTTATCAAGATTGAAGACCCTGATAATCCGGATTATATCCGAGATTTCGAACCTATGATGGAAGGAACTTCAGCCTTTTATTATGCCCTAAATCGCAGCAAAAAGTCACTGGCTGTGAATTATCTTGAGCAGGACGGAAAACGAATCATTTATGAATTGGTTAAGTCTGCCGATGTGGTTGTAGAGCAGTATCGGCCGGGAGTGATGAAGGCACTAGGTTTAGATTATGAGACATTGATTCAATACAATCCTAAACTGATTTATGCATCCATTACGGGTTACGGACAAACATCAAGTATGGCGCAAGTTGCAGGGCATGATTTGAATTACATCGCCTTAGCCGGTTTATTGGGGATAAATGGTGCCGATGCTGATGCTGTTGTTATTCCGGGCTTTCAGTTAGCAGATATTGCCGGTGGTGCTTATATGGCCATGAATGCTATTTTAGCAGCATTATTCCAACGTGAAAGGAGAGGAGTAGGGGACCATTTAGATATTGCCATGGCCGATGCTGTTGTACCGTTGACCGCACTTCCTTTTGCAGAATATCAGGCTACAGGAAAGGTAACCGAACGTGGAGCATTTCAGCTTTCGGGTGGTTTAGCGAATTATAATGTATTTCGTTGTGCCGATGGAAAGTTTATAGCCTTGGGATCCTTAGAACCTAAGTTTTGGAATCAAATATGTGCAGCATTGAATAAACCTGAATGGGCAAATGTAATACTAGAAGGTGAATCGGCTCATGCTGCTGTTAAACTAGAACTTAAATCAATGTTTCAAGAACAGACAAGGGATTATTGGGTGACATTCTTTAAAGGGAAAGAAGTTTGTGTATCTGCTGTCAACGAATTGGATGAATTAGCTTCTAATACATATTTGCAAGAGAAGAATGCATTCACAAAACAACATATTAACGGCAAAGAATTCTTTACTGTGAATATGCCTATTGCTTTTCAATCTGGTAAGCAGAATACTTCTTGGATTGCCCCAAAATTAGGGGAAGATACAATTGCTATATTACGGAATATGAACATATCTGAGTCTGAAATTCAACGTTTGAGGTCTTTGAATATCGTTCGACTTTAGGGCCATTGTTTCGAAATAAATCATAAAAACACACGGCTTTATACTGGAAAATAAGGTTGTGCTACTTTCACTGGTAGTTCTAAAGGAGGTTTTATTATATTGCGCATTATTTTTTTTATGCAAGAATATATCATAGACTTCCCTAAGCAACTCAAAGAAGCATCAACACTTGTTGGGGGCATTAAACTTGGTTCACGTACAGAGCCTATTCATAATATTATTATTTCAGGATTAGGTGGCTCTGGTTTTTTAGCGGACTGTCTGTTCGATTTATGTAACGACACTATTGGTGTACCCATTGTAGCTAACAAAGGCTATTCACTACCTAAATTCTGCGACAAAAACACTTTGTTGATATTAGTTTCTTATTCCGGTAATACAGAAGAAACGGTGAGTTGTTTTCATGAAGCGATGTCTAAAGGATTAAAGCCTATTTGTGTTAGTTCAGGTGGTAAGTTGAAGGACTTAGCATTGAATGCCGGAATGGATTACATTGCCATGCCAACCGGATTTCCACCACGAGCATCTTTAGCTTTTGGAGCGGCTAACCTTTTTTATGTGCTTAATCATTTTGGGGTATTATTATTTGATGTGGCTAGTTCATTCTCAAAGTTGGGCACATTCTTAGATTCGAAACAAAGCGATATTAAGGCTACTTCGAAGCACTATGCTGTACATTTTAAAAATAAGATTCTTGTGGCCTATGCTGAAGATCGTATTGATGGAATTGCATTGCGATTAAAACAACAGATTAATGAGAATTCAAAAGCATTTTGCTGGTATAATATAATTCCGGAATTGAATCACAATGAGTTGGTGGGTTGGAAGCAACAGCATCATGCTATTGGGACATTGTTTGTCCGTACTTCATTTGAAAATGTACGGAATAAACATCGATTTGATTTTCTGAAACCACTGTTAGAAAATTATGTTGACGAGGTGTTGGAGATTCAAGCGGAAGGCAACTCATTTTTCGAACAGTACTTTTTCTTGATTCATTGGTGTGATTGGTTATCGTATTATTTGGCTTTGGAACATGAACAAGATCCTACTGAAGTTCGTGTAATCGACAATTTGAAGGCGTATCTAAATAATATCAATTAATGATGATTGAAAGCGAACAAGAAGAACCCGTTTCATTTGATGAATTGGGTGACGATTTGTACACCCAAGTTGATATTGTTATTGACAAAGGGCAAGAGCAAATTCGTATTGATAAATTTTTAGCTAATCGACTATCTTCCAATATTTCGCGTTCCCGAATTCAATCAGCAGCAGATGCCGGTAGTATTATTGTAAATGGAAAACCGGTAAAATCGAATTACAGAATTCGTCCATTGGATAATATTTCGTTGTTGATTCCTAAGCCTGTTGAGACCTACGATCTATCGCCTGAAAATATTCCTTTGGAAGTATTATATGAAGACGATGAATTGTTGGTGATTAATAAACAACCCGGTTTGGTTTGTCATCCCGGAATTGGGAATCACCGTGGAACCCTTATTAATGCGCTTTTGTATCATTTCGAACAATTGCCGCAAGGGAAGGAAAAATTCCGACCGGGCATGGTACATCGTTTGGATAAAGATACAAGCGGTATTATGGTGGTTGCGAAAACCGAATATGCTTTGGCGCATTTATCGAAGCAGTTTTTTGATCGAACTACACAACGCAAGTACTATGCTTTAGTATGGGGAAATGTGGCGGATGATGCCGGAACAGTTACGGGCAATATTGGTCGTCATTCACGCGAACGGATGCAGTTTGAAGTCTTTCCAGATGGGAGTTTTGGGCGACATGCAGTTACACATTACAAAGTTGTAGAGCGCTTCAATTATGTAACGTTGGTGGAGTGCAAATTGGAAACCGGACGCACGCATCAGATTCGTGTGCATATGAAATACATCGGGCATACCTTGTTCAACGATGCACGCTATGGTGGCGATAAAATTTTAAAAGGCACTATTTACAGCAAGTACAAGCAGTTTATCGATAATTGTTTCGACATGTTGCCTCGTCAAGCATTACATGCAGCTTCATTGGGTTTCAAACATCCGAGAACGGGAGAAGATTTTTATTTTGAAAAGGAATTGCCTTCTAATTTCCAAGATTTGCTCACTAAATGGAGAAAGTATTGGAATACTATAGTACAAACGAATCCGGATTATGACGAATAGGTGGCTTGCATTAAGTGCCTTTAATTATACCCTCCCTGAGGATCGCATTGCTCATTTTCCACTTTCGCAACGCGATCAATCTAAATTACTTGTTTATAAAAATGAAACTATAACCGAAGATTGTTTCTCCAATCTTTCAACACATATTCCTGAAAATGCATTGCTGGTATTCAACGATTCCAAAGTAATTCCGGCACGTATTGTTTTTCGAAAATCTACCGGAGCGAAAATTGAAGTGTTTTGTTTAGAGTGCTTGGAAGAATCAACCCAAGCCTCTGTTTGGAAGTGTTTCGTGGGTGGAGCAGCAAAATGGAAAGAGGAAACATTAATGCTCCAACAAGGTGAACTTGTTCTAAGTGCTAGAATGTATCAAAGAACTGAAGATGCTTATGAAATTCATTTCGAATGGAACGTTGAAGGCAAATTATTTTATGATGTATTAGATACTTTTGGCGATATTCCATTGCCTCCTTATATCAAAAGAGAAACAGTAGAGTCAGATAAAGATACTTACCAAACTGTTTATTCCTCAGCAAAAGGTTCTGTGGCTGCACCAACTGCAGGATTACATTTTACGGAATCTGTATTTAAAACGTTGCAAGAAAAATGCATCAATCGAGCATTTGTGACATTACATGTTGGAGCAGGAACATTCAAGCCAATTAAAACTGCAAATGTATATGATCATACCATGCATACAGAGTGGATTGATGTGTCGAAAGCATTTGTTGAACGAATAAAAAGTGGGGAAGATGTTTTCATTATTCCTGTTGGAACTACATCGTTAAGAACGCTTGAAACATTGTATTGGTTGGGTGTAAAGGTAATGATTGATGGCGTTGACAATGCCAAAAATTTAGAATTGAAGCAGTGGGAAAACGAAAAGTATTCTGCCATTAACGTATCTGTTAAAGATGCATTTCAAGTATTATACGATTATTTAGAGGTGAATAATTTGGATCGTTTAATAGCCCGAACACAAATCATGATTACGCCTGATTATACCATTAAAACAGCAAAGGCTATTGTAACTAACTTTCATCAACCTGAAAGTTCCCTATTGCTTTTAATAAGTGCCTTTGTAGGAAATGACTGGCATACGATTTACGACTATGCTTTATCACACGATTTTCGTTTTTTGAGTTACGGAGACAGTAGTTTGTTGTTCTTAGACTAAAAGATTAATTAGCTACTTAATCTGATTTTTTCAAATAAGGCGATAAGTGTCGGAAGAAGTTCATTTGGTTCCGATAGTATTCGGTAATGATTTTGACCAAACATCTGGGGTAGATAATATCTGGCTTCTGCTTCAATGGCCATTGCAAATGAATTGATATTGTTTTGTTTTAGTTCCCGCAGTGCTTGTTTGGTGTCGTTAATTCCATGTTTTCCTTCATATTTATCGTAGTCATTTGGCTTTCCATCACTCAGTAAAATCAACCATTTGTTTTTTGCTTCTTGTTGTTTTAATTCATATCCGGCATGACGTAATGCAGCGCCAATTCGGGTATAACCACAAGGCTCTATGGCTCCAACTTTATTTTTTGCTTTATCCCATTTTTCATTAAATCCTTTTTGCGTAATATAATGTAGATGGTTTCGAGTCTTAGAGTAAAATCCTGAAATTGAAAAGCTAACCTGAAACTCATTTAATATTTCTCCGAATAGTATTGATACTTTTTTTTCAATATCCAACACTCTATTCCCTGCAACATAACCATCGCTCGATAAACTGTTGTCTAATAGCAATAGTATAGCCAAATCCTTTTCTTTTTTTCGTGTTGAGAGGTAGATTTTTTCAGATGGTGTAGTATTGCACCGGACATCAGTATATAAATCAATTATGGCATCTAAATCAAATTCACTTCCATCCGTTTGCTTTCTTTGTTGTATTCGTTTGTTATTAATACTTACAAGGGTTTTTCGCATTCCCAGTAGTATCGATTGATGCTCTTTAATTGTGTTTTGATAATATTCGGGATTCACTTCAATTTGTTTTTTTGGGAATACTCTGCAAAAATTCTCTTTATATTTTTTGTGAACATAGTCCCATTCGGGGTAGTAAATAAAAGCATCGTTCGTGTTTTTTTCTGCACTTTCCGATATGTTTGAATTTTCAATGAATTCCGCCTGGTAGACTGAATGGCTAGTGTCATCTACTCTTACCGTAAATTTCATGTTCAAATCATCTAATGCGTCTTGATGTTTTTCCAATTCGTCTTCTCCATCAAAATCTCTCCAAACACCGTCAAATTCTTCTGCTGTTTCTACTTTTTCGAAGTTATGCGTAAGCACGTAATCTTCTTGTTGCTTTTTATCAACTTCTATACGTTTTATTTCTTCAATTGCTTTAGCCTTTATGGTTGTAATTTCCTTTTGATTCGCATTACTGTCTATGTTATCGGAAAAGTGACTCAATTGATTTAATTGGGTTGAAGTGTTTTCATTTTTCATCCATTTGCCATACAACCATGTAAAATCAATTGTCTCATTCTTATCGGAATGAGTTTTTTCTATCATTGCTTTTAGTTGTTCATGAATAGAGAATGCTAGAGGATATTGTTCATGCATAACAGGTAGAACAATTGAAGCACTTTCCAATGCTTTTTGTTGGGCGGTTTGTGAATTGGGTGTTGATTCAATATTCCAATTCAACCCAAGTTCTTGTTGAATGGCCAAATAGCAAATTCTATAAAAATAGAATGAAAGATTTTCTTCGTATTTTTTGAAATATGAAAAATTTGACGGCAGAAAGAAATTGTTGTCTTTGTATCCACCTTCTCTTTCTGCCTCGAAAATTTCAATCGATTTTCCGGTCAGTGCTCTAGCCATTATTAGAAGTCTTGTTCTAATCGAATTTAAATGAACGCTGTTTTCATTTTCGTGAACAGCTTTTTTCTTTCTTCTTTTGAAGAATTTTACAATTTGCTCAAAAATTAATTCATCTACATCCATTTTTAGATAAGTAGGTTACTGGTGTCCGTTAATGCTTGAATAATATCAAGGTCATCCGTAAGAGGTTCAATTACAGCTACCTTTACAGCGTGTCTTTTGGGTAGTCCGCTAAAGATTAATTTTGCTGCATCAATCAATAATCGTGTTGAAACAGTTTCTGTTAAACCTAGTTCTCTCAGATTTCTTATTTTTTGCCCAATATTGACAAGTTTTTTTGCGATATCTTCACCAATTCCTGTTTCGTTGATAATAATTTCTGCTTCCGTTTTAGCGTCAGGATATTGAAACGAAAGTGCTACAAAACGTTGTCTTGTTGAGGGTTTCAGTTCTTTATACCCTTTTTGATATCCGGGATTGAAAGAGGCAATTAGCATGAATTTTTCGTGAGCTTTAATGGTTTCTCCAAGTTTGTCGATATACAACTCTCTTCTGTGGTCAGTTAATGAATGGATGGCCACAATAACATCCGGTCGGGCTTCTGCTACTTCATCTAAGTAAAGTATATACCCTTTTTTCACAGCAATGGTTAGTGGTCCATCAATCCATACTGTTTCGGCTCCTTTTATAATATAACGCCCAATTAAATCCGTTGAAGAAGTTTCTTCATGGCAGCTAATGGTAATGAGGGGTAAATTACATTGATGTGCAGCAAATTCCACAAATCTAGATTTCCCTGTTCCGGTTGGCCCTTTTAGCAGTAATGGTAATTTGTTTTCAAATGTTTTTGTGAATACATCCAATTCTTTGCCAGTAGCTTTGTAATAAGGTGTTTTATTGTTTGATAACTTCGTTTCAGTAAGTATTTCCATTTTATTTTATGCTAATAATTTTTTCTAATTCTATGGCTTTAGGGAACAAGATGTTGTTCTCTAAATGCACATGTAGATGCAAATCTTGTTCGAACTCATCTAGTTTTGCATACAATGCTTTGAATGTATTACATGCCCATTCCGGTGGAGTGTAGTTATTGCTTAATATTGCAATTTCTTTTAGGATTTTGCCGACTGTTTCATGTTCTGATTCCATCATTTGAATAGGGTGTAATACTGTTCCAAATGTGGGCTTGGGAATTTGTTCATTGCCCCGTGATGCCTTGCAAACATTTTTAATGTATGGGAAAAGTATCCGCTCTTCTTTAATCATGTGTAGATTTAGTTCTTCAGCAACACCGATAAACAGGTTGTTGATTTCTATTACAGCAGGATGCGCATGCCCATGTACTTGTGCTACCTTGCTTGCATACGACAAAATAAGTGGAATAGCCTCCGAAACATATGCATGATGGGTATTAACTATATAGTCGCATAAAAAGTCTAATTCCCATTTGTCGTATTTCTGTTCAGCAGGTGTTGCTTCAGATAATTTGCGAAGATCTGCCTCTAATTTTTCGAATGGAATGTCAGCCTTCCTACATGCTTTTTCAATAGTAACGCCTCCTCCGCAGCAAAAATCGATACCATATTTTTTGAAGATATGAGCCGATTTAACATTTTCTTTTACTAAGTCTCCAACCTTTTTTTCTTTTAATTCAATAACATTCATAATTCATATTTTAGTTATATAATCCAATAAATTTCTTTTCTGAGAATGGTCTGATGATAATCATTAAGTAGGCCCAGTTCTGCACTTTGTCTGGTGTTACTGCCTTTTCTAAGTATTGTATCGTGGGTGTTCCGAAAAAATGACTATATCCTGCTTGAAATGAGATGGTCTTATTAAAAACATACCCACCAGATAAATCTAATTCTGCGCCTAAAAATTTATTTAAAGTAACAGGCCCTTTCTTAACTTCAGCATAAGCGGTAAATGCATTTCCATTTAATGCAATAAATGCCGATGGTGAAAAATCGTATCTGAATTTTAAATAGGCATCAATTAATCCTACTGAATTCTCATGTCTGCCGCCAACATAAAACATATCCATATAGCCATTAAACATGTGGTTGGTACCAAAAAGTGGACTATAGGAGTAGTTGTTTTTTCCTGTATAAGCATTGGATGTGCCACTCAATACCTCAGCTCCGGCAGTAATTCGCAATTGATTCTTTTTAGTGGCATTAAATTTTAAAACATGTGAAACTTGAAGACTAATATCAAAGGCATTTAATGAGTTGTTTTTTATGTCTTTTCCAACTTGATGATAGTAGAATGCCGAAAGCGTTGTGTTTTTTAATTGTAGTCTTAAAGTGGGTAATCCAAAGGTTTGGGAAAATCGTATGCCTTTCTGTGTTACTTTGCCTGCAGTGTCTTTAACAATAAACTGGCGACCGTTATTCCAAAGTAAAAATGAAAAATCAAATTTTCCTATTTTCTGTTCAATACGCAACATTTGTGCTGTTTTGTATTGATTAGTATTCGTGAAAATGTTATTTGTTAACGACTCTGCATCTTGGTTGTATCCACCACCTAAATCCACTTTCGTATCTTTCTTTTCATATTTTAATAATGCAAAATCGTGCGAACGACCTTGCAGTGCCCAATCTACATTACCTAAGAAGCGCGCATTGTCATAGTTAAGTTCCTGCCGTCCTACTTTCAAAGAAAAGCAACTGTCAAAATGTATTTGAGCCCACCCTTCATAAAGTGAAAATAGATTGTCAGTAATTTTTAGTTGCGCAGTACTACCCCAGGTTCTTACATCTTGGAAGCTTACATAGAATGTTAGTTTATTAACTTTGTATTTTCCTTCCAACCGAATACGTTGACTAATAAAAGCTGCCGGATCCGTACCCTTTTCAATTGCCTGTCCATAGCCGTGTCGCAGTTCAAAACGATCAACCATTTGTCCGTTGAAACTAAATTGACCTAACCCAATTTTTGCAATAAAAAGCAATAGCATAAATGTGATTGCCTTTTTTTTGAGTAAAAAGTTTTTCATGATTTTTTATTTTGCTGTTTCTATAATTGTTTTTACAGTTTCTTGATTGTTCACCCCTAATCCTTCTTGTTGATGAATTAACTCACCTTGATGATTAAATACACTGATGATGTTTGAATGTGAAAAATCCATTGGTGATATTTCACGGTATTTTACTGAAAGCACATTAGCGAATTCTTGCACACTTTCTTTGTTTCCCTGAAGAAATGTCCATTCATCTCCATCCATTTCTTTTTCTATTGCAAAAGCTTTTAGCCTTTCCGGTGTATCGTTTGTAGGATCTATACTTATGAGTATATACTGAACATCATTTTTTTTATTTTCCGGTATTTGCAGTGAGATGTTTTTCATGTCGGCCACTAAACGCGGACAGGCAGCCTTGCAACTGGTGTATATCATTACCATTACCAAAACCTTTCCTTTCAATTCTTTTAGGGTAATTTCTTTGTTCTCTTCTGTTCTCCATGTTGTGGTTAAGTTGAAGATAGATTCATCAGAAATATCACTTTTAGCTGTTGCCGCATTTGACTTCTCAACCGGAACGTTAGATGTTGAATTTGAGTGGCAATTGCTGAGCAATACGGTTGTTAATAGAAAAGTTATATAACGCATAATTATTTATTTTGATAGTTTTTTACACAGCGAAAGCCTAGATTTTGTACTGCGTATTTGGCTTTTATACTCCCTCGAAATGCATAACGCATGAATGCGGCATAGTTCATCAAATCTGTGGCTCCAAGGGAACCGCTGCCACAAAACAAATTCCTGTCGTTGCTCGAATCTTTTCTAGACTCGCCTGAAATTAAAACAGAGTTAAAGTCAGCAGTCCATTCCCATACTAATCCATGCATATCATATACCCCCCAAAAGTTTTTAAACGTTTTTCCAATAGGGTTTGTAAATGTTTTTGGCGCTTCATACCAACTCAAAATATATTGATTGTAACTTTTCAGTTTTCTAGCATCTGAATTATTTTCATCGGCCATCGCTACATACTCCCATTCATCAATGGTTGGAAGTCTTTTGCCTTGGCATTTACAATATTCGTTGGCCGCAAACCATGAAACATTAGTGACTGGTGCATTGGGTAACATTTTGTCTTGAAATGCAGTGTCGTTTTTCCATGTGTTCAAGTAATTACCATCAGCAAATATTTTCTTGATATTCGATTTTCTAAATTGTGGATGGCTTAAAAGAAAAAGTCGGAAGTCATTATTCGTTATTGGATACACATCCATATAGAAACTCTTTACATTCACTTTTTCAGAATCTCTTCCATAAATGGGTGCATATTTCCCTGCTCTAATAAAAACCATTGTTTGAGTTTGACTATATACGTTTTGTTGTAACAGCAAACTGACAAATACAGTCAAACTCAAACGAATAATGGTTTTCATTGCAATTATTTTCCTTTTACTTTCGCAACCATGGCCGATGTAACATCTTTGTTACTGTTGCCCCAGCTGCTGTACACATAGGTTAGTACATTGGCAATTTCATCATTACTTAATGTTTGTGCCGGCATAGTGCTATTGTATTTCTTACCATTTACAACCAGCTCACCATTTTTACCATGCATCACTATACTCACAGCCCTTTCTACATCAGCATTTAAGAAGTCTGATTTTGCCAAAGGTGGAAATGCATTCGCCACACCTTCTCCATTTTCTTGGTGGCAAGCAAAACATGTTTTTGTATACACAATTTTCCCTGCTGCGATTCTTTCGGAAAGTGTTGTTGCTTTAGGTTCTACGGCAGCATTGTCATCTTTAGGCATACTTTGGATAGTTCCGCCTTCTGGGTTGTAAATACCCTCTACTTGCTTACCACTATAAATTTGTTTGTTTTCATCACCGGTTACTTTCAACATTCCTAGCGAACCTTTATTGAATGTTCTAAAGATAGAGTGGTCAACAATTATGAAAGTTCCCGGTACTTCAACTTTGAAATCTACTATTGCCGATCCTCCGGCAGGGATTAACGTTGTTTGTACATTCTTATTAATCATTTCTCCTCCTTCAATGTGTACATGGTCGAATATTTCGCCAATGACATGGAATGAAGAAACTAAATTAGGGCCACCATTTCCAACGAATAATCGTACAGTTTCTCCTACTTTTGCAGTTATAGCATTGTCGCCTGTTAAGGATCCCACTTTACCATTGAAAACAACATATTCAGGATGTTCATCAACTCCTTTTTGCATATCGAAGGCCTGTAAACCTGTTTCCCCGTTCTTCCCTTTAGTGTAGAAATCACCTTGCATGATATAGTACTCTTTATCAACTTTAGGCAAACCTCCTTCCGGTTCTACTAAAATTAACCCATACATACCGTTGGCAATATGCATACCTACAGGTGCTGTAGCGCAGTGATAGACATATAAACCTTGATTAATTACTTTAAACGAAAATACTACTTCATGTCCGGGTGCCACAAATGATGAAGCGGCACCACCACCTTGTCCAGTTACGGCATGTAAATCAATGTTGTGTGGAAGTTTATTATCGGGATGGTTTTTAAGGTGAAACTCAACTTCATCGCCTACTCTAGTTCGAATAAAACTTCCAGGCACAGAACCACCGAATGTCCAATAGGTATATTTTACACCCGGAGCCATTTCGCCTTCTTTCTCCAAAATTTCCATGTTCACAATTAACTTGGTTGCTTTTCTGTCGCCAACAGGTTTCGGAACTAATGGAGGTGCTGTGAGTTCAGCTATAGATTGTCCTTCTACTTTTATTTTAGTTACATCTTCTGGTGTATTACCATTCTTATTATTACATCCCGATGTTGTTACCAAACCAATTATAGCGGTAATCATAAGGGCTACTCGAGCCCATTTTTGTATATTCATTTTCATTTGATTCATTTTTTGTTTAATCATTTTCATTGATTTCCAACGCCTCATCATTAGGTAATCCATACTTTACAAATTCGTAAATGAAAAGCCCAATACCCACACTAAACAAGGTTGCACAAAGCACAAGTACTAAAAAGTGGACTTGAATTTCCTTCTGTACATCACCAAAATCTACTCCCATTATTCGTTCCATATACACCTGCGCTACTCCCGCTGCAGCAAATGCGGCAGTCATACCAATCATACCTATATTGGATAACCAAAAGGCTAGAACTCCATTTACATTGTCGTACCTTTTTCTTCCTGTCAAGTTTGGAAGAGTGTAACTAATAATTGCCAATACAATCATTCCGTATGCTCCCCAAAATGCTAAGTGACCGTGCATAGCCGTTACTAATGTACCGTGGGTATACATATTTACTGATGGTAGAGTATGCGCCATTCCCAATAAACCAGCTCCTACAAAGGAAATAATGGATGTGCCTAACGTCCAACTTAGTGCAATTTTGTTGGGATGTCTTTTTTCTCCTTTACGATACATTGCAACTGCAAATAGGGCCATTCCTAAGAAAGCAAGTGGTTCTAGTGCTGAAAAAATTCCACCAATAATCAACCAGTATTTTGGGGTTCCGATGTAATAATAGTGATGCCCTGTTCCTAACACTCCGGAAATAAAGGTTAACCCAACTATTACATACAACCATTTTTCAATTACTTCTCTATCAACTCCTGTTATTTTAATTAAGAGATAAGCAAGTATACCTCCCATAATTAATTCCCAAACACCTTCTACCCAAAGATGCACAACCCACCAACGGAAAAATGAATCCATAGTTTGATTATCAAACCAAATCATTCCAGGTAAGTATAGTAAAGCAGCAAAGAGGAGACCCATGCTCAATACAAGCGAAGTTGTTGTTCTTTTTTTACCCATGAATAAGGTGACTAAAATCAACCCCAAGAAAGTAAGTACATTTACTACTACTAAGTAATCTAATGGGCGTGGAATTTCCAGAAACTTTCTTCCTTCCCAATAGTTAAAGTGATAGCCAATAATTGCTATTACACCAACTACTGCTAAAGAAATTAATTGAACATAGGCAAGCTTTACACTAACAAGTTCGTTTTCTGCTTCTTCAGGGATAATGTAATACGCTGCTCCCATAAAGCCTGAGAGTAGCCACACCACTAATAAATTGGTATGAACCGCTCTTGCTGTGTTAAATGGAATAAAGCTGTGTAAATTGTCGTAGCCCATGTGCGCAAAACCCATGATAAAGCCATAGACAAGTTGTAATGTTAGGAGTAGCATGGATAGCGCAAAGAACCAGTATGCTACTTTTTGTGATTTATATCTCATAATAATCTTGTTTAAAAGTTTTGAGTTGTTTTGTATTTCGGTTTCGCTGGGAATCCGTTCAGATCTGTATTCCCGATCCAAGTGAAAAAGGCGACTAAATCGTTAGCTTCTTCTTCTGAAAATCCATATGCCACCATCTTTCGTCCACGTGGCGACCAAGGTGTTTTTGACATCAAAGCCGCTTTTATGTAGTTATCGCCTCTACGTTCTACTACCTTTGTCAATTCCGGAGCATAGTAAGCTCCTTCACCCATAATCGTATGGCAACCCATACAATTGTTGCTTTCCCACAAATGTTTTCCCCGAATTACTTGTGGTGTAATATTTTCAGCATGTGTTTGTTTTGGCACTGTAGTACTCAGCGAGTTCCACGATAATCCCAGAAAAACAGCAAAAGTCACCGCTGTACCTCCTAGGAAGAATGCCCGTGCCTGTCCTTTTGATAACATATTGTTTATGTTTTAGTTAATTGGATAAAATTGTCCGATTTGATTATAAAAAAATTTAACCTTTTAAATTGAACGGTTGTTTACCCTTATTATTAATTAAGTCAGCCAATGTTACGTTGTATAAACCGTGATTCATTTTTTCTCGAAGTGGGGCATAAAGTTTATGTACAGGACATGGATTCTTTTCTGAACAATCAGGTAAACCTAAAAAGCAACCTGACGAAAAGTGATCACCTTCAATGGCTTTTATTATTGAAATAACTTTAGTTGAAACTATTTTTGATGTTGAAATTTCAAATCCACCACCACTTCCTTTTACAGATGTTATAATTTTTGCGGCTACTAACTGTTGAAGTATTTTCGATGTAAATGCCGGTGGTGAGTCAATAGCTATCGCTACATCTTTTACTGAAAAGCGCACACCAACTTGCTGATTAGCACTTATGAATAAGAGTGATTTTATAGCGTATTGACTAGCTTTTGATAACATATTGACTTTAATATTACGTTGTAAATATACGTTTAAAAATACAAATAGGACAATTCTCTCCAATTAAAGAGGTGATTTTTCTCAGTTTATTTAAATGATAAAAATCAGCATGTATACTCTCTTGTCAAATTGAACTCGTTGAGAAAATCCCCTCAATTTCT